>Ga0101944_10000124_pt1 | contig 259107 bp, 172 predicted proteins | sample DewCreD2012metaG_FD_75245 | JGI IMG/M metagenome (GOLD analysis project Ga0101944, IMG submission 75245) | Hot spring sediment bacterial and archeal communities from British Columbia, Canada, to study Microbial Dark Matter (Phase II) - Dewar... ...
TGGTGGAGTTGGCGGGGGTGGGGTTGGCGGGGGTGGAGTTGGCGGTGGTGGAGTCGGTGGTGGTGGAGTCGGTGGTGGTGGAGTCGGTGGTGGTGGAGTCGGTGGTGGTGGAGTCGGCGGCGGAGACCGTCCTCACGCGGCGTTCGAGTTCCGCCCGCAGTTCCGAAACTTCCGTCGACAGCTCGATGGTTCGTCCCGGGGCCTCTCCGAACCAAAACGGAATGGTGGGCGGAGCGCCGTGGGCGTCGCTGACCACCACATCACCCTGCCGGACATGCTCGATGCGCCACGACGTATTGCCCAGCAGAAAGATGTCGCCGCGTAAACTCTCCACGGCGAAATCTTCATCGACCGAGCCGATGACCGTGTCCTCGGGCACCGCGACCACGCGGTAGCTCCCCACTTCCGGAATGGAGCCGGCGTTGCTCACGGCGACGCTTCGGGCGGCCGGCCGCGCGCGAATCCGTCCGCTCACCCGGTCGTAATACACCAGCGCCTGCCGGCGTCCCAGCCGTTCGGTCAACCCTTCGCTCATCCACTGCAACGTTTCCTCGAAGTCCTCGCGCGTCAGATGGCGGTAGGGATAGGCCCGCCGGAACAAGGCGAACAGATCGTCGGCGATCCACTCCTGAAAGGCGGTTTCGGCGACGATCTGCTGCACCAGCACATCCAGGGGTTGTTCGGGAATCCGCACCGCATCGAGCTGACCCCGGCGAATGGCCCGCAGCAACGCCACCGATTCCAGCAGCTCGTCGCGCGTCAAGGCGAACAACCGCCCTTTGGGAATGGCATGCAGCGAATGACCCGCCCGGCCGATGCGCTGCAAAAACGCGGCGATCGACCGCGGCGATCCCAGTTGCACCACCAGGTCGATGTAACCCACGTCGATTCCCAGTTCGAGCGAGGCGGTCGCCACCACGGCCTTCAAGACCCCCGCTTTCAGCCGCTGCTCGGTTTTCAGCCGCAGTTCCGCCGACAGGCTGCCGTGATGGCTGCTCACCTGCTCGGCCCCCAACAAGTCGCTGAGCTGGTGCGTCAGCCGTTCCGCCATCCGGCGGGTGTTGACGAAGATCAAGGTGCTGCGATGCGACTGAATCAGCTCCACCAACCGCGCGTGCACCGCCGCCCAGTCTTCGTGCGTGCACACCGCGCCGATGACAGGCATCGGCACTTCGATGGCCAGGTCGAGCCGGCGCTGATGGCCGGCGTCGATGATCGTCGGCCGGACCCTCGCGTGTGCATCGGGGCAGCTTGCTGGTGCCGGTTGCCGCGCTCCGTGAACTCGGCCGCCGCCACCACCCACCAGGAACTCACCAAGGATTTCCAGCGGCTTCTGCGTCGCCGAAAGGCCGATGCGTTGAATTGGCCGCTGACTGAGGGCGGCGAGGCGCTCGATGGTCAACGCGAGGTGGGAACCCCGTTTGTCCCGGACCAGGGCATGGATCTCGTCGATGATCAGCGTATCCACCTGGCGGAGGGCGTCGCGGCCCTTGCGGCTGGTGAGCATCAAATACAGGGATTCGGGGGTGGTGACGAGGATGTGCGGCGGTTTCCGCAACAGCCGCGCCCGCTCGGCGGCTGGGGTGTCGCCCGTGCGAAGGCCGACGCGCAACATCGGCACGGCGGATTGCCTGGCTGGGCGGGACCGCGCCGGCGGAACGGCGTCCGAGCGCGGGGCGGTCTCGGGTCGCGGGGCGGTCTCGGGTCGCGGGCCGGTCTCGGGTCGCGGGCCGGTCTCGGGTCGCGGGCCGGTCTCGGGTCGCGGGGGGGCTTCCGAAAAGGGGAGCGCTAACGGCGAGTTGCCGCCGTGTTCGGCGGCCAACGCCGCGATTTCCGCCAGCGGCGTTTGCAGGTTGCGGTGCATATCGTTGGACAACGCCCGCAGCGGCGAGACGTACACCACGCGAATTTCGTCGGCCAGCGTTCCCGCTTCCGCGGCGCGAAACAAGCGGTCGATCACCGCGAGAAAGGCGGCGAGTGTCTTTCCGGACCCGGTTGGAGCGGCGATCAGCGTGTGTTCGCCCGCGGCAATCGCCGGCCAGCCGCGACATTGAGGTTCGGTGGGACCGGCGAAGCGCCGGCTGAACCAGGCGTCGATCAACGGATGAAACCCGAACGTCTGTCGCATGGGACCTTGGGAACCAGGAGCGAAGCATCCATCGGAAGCGTGCCCGATTCGCGGTAGTGTGCCAGATTCCACGCAGGGGAGCCATGCCACGGGCCATCCGTGGGTGGCCGGGGTGGCGGGAGCCGGCATTGACCGATTGGGGGCAAACCAATACGCTTGAGGACATGGGAAGTTAGGTGGTTTCCGCCCCGGGGCGGAAACGTCTCCTGGCGGCTGTCGGAGCGTCAGCGTCATTTCCGGCGAAAGGATTCCGCGGCACGAGTTTCCCGGCGGAACAGCCCGCCCAGTCTCCCAGCGGCTTGTCCCCAGGCCGTCGCGGCCGCCCCTCGTCTTTGTGCAACGTCAAGGACTGTCATGGAAATTCTGGAACGAGTCGGCGACGTATTGAATGCCGGCCTGGTGAGGGCCGAACGGTTCATTACGAACCTGTTCGGCTCGTCGAATGAGCGGCGGGTGCAGAAGGTCGGTTTCGTCCGCGACAAGCAAGGGCAAACGTCGATCGTCCCCGGTTCCGTCCTTGATCGCATCAATCAGCTCGAACCCGTGTTTCAGGCGAAAAGCGATGCCGAGCTGAAAGCCCTCGCCTCCATTTACCGGGAGCGCTTGCGCGACGGCGAATCGCTGGACCATCTGCTCCCCGAGGCGTTCGCCGCCGTCCGCGAAGCGGGGGTGCGGTATTTGAAGATGCGGCATTACGACGTGCAGATGGTGGGGGGTTACTTTCTGCACCAGGGCATGATCGCCGAAATGTCGACCGGCGAGGGCAAAACGCTGGTGGCCACGCTGCCGGCGTTTCTCAACGCCTTGGCCGGGCATGTGCACGTGGTCACGGTGAATGATTATCTGGCCCGCCGCGACATGGAATGGATGGGGCCTGTGTACATGGGGCTGGGGTTGACCGTCGGGGCGATTCAGTCGCAAATGGACAACCCCACCCGCAAAGCGGCCTATGCGTGCGACATCACGTATGGCACGAACAACGAATTCGGCTTCGATTATCTGCGGGACAACATGAAGTGGCGCCGCGAGGACCAGGTGCAGGGTCCGCTCGATTACGCCATCGTCGACGAAATCGACAACATCCTCATCGACGAGGCCCGCACGCCGCTGATCATTTCCGGCCCCGCCACCGACGACGTGAGCAAGTATCCGCGGGCCAACAAAATCGCCCTGCAATTGCAGCGCGACGTGCACTTCGAGGTGAAGGAGAAGGAGCACACCTGCCATCTCACCGAGGAAGGGGTCCGCTATGCCGAGGAACTCGCCGGCGTGGAAAGCTTCTACACCGCCGGCAATATGGAGTGGCCGCATCTCATCGACAACGCCCTCAAGGCCCATCACCTGTATAAGCGGGATGTGAATTACATCGTCGAGAACGGCGAAGTCATCATCATCGACGAGCACACCGGCCGGAAAATGATCGGCCGGCAGTGGAGCGACGGCTTGCATCAGGCCGTGGAGGCGAAGGAAGGGGTCCGCATCAAGGAAGAAACGCAGACATACGCCACCATCACGCTGCAAAATTTCTTCAAGCTGTACAAGAAGCTGTCGGGCATGACCGGCACGGCGATGACCGAAGCCGCCGAGTTCTGGAAAATCTACAAGCTGGATGTGGTGAATGTCCCCACCAACCGGCCGAATCGCCGTGTGGATTATCCCGACGCGGTGTATCGCACCATGAAGGAAAAGTGGGACGCGGTGGTGGAGGAAATCAAGGAAGTGCACGCCACCGGCCGGCCGGTGCTGGTGGGCACGGTCTCCATCGAGAATTCCGAACTGCTGAGCCATAAGCTCGCCAAGTGGGGCATCCCCCACAATGTGCTCAACGCCAAGCATCACGAGCGGGAGGCCGAAATCATCGCCCAGGCCGGACGCAAGTCGGCCGTGACGGTGGCCACCAATATGGCCGGCCGCGGCACCGACATCATTCTGGGCGGCAACCCCGAATATCTCGCCTGGGATGAACTCAAGCACAAATACGCCTCCCGCCTGCATGTGCCCAAGGCGGAATGGGATGAAACCACCCGCCGCATCGCCGAGCGGGAAGGCATGGCCGCCGAAGGGCGGGAAGTCGCCGCGCTGGGCGGGTTGCACGTGGTGGGCACCGAGCGGCACGACAGCCGGCGGATCGATTTGCAGCTTCGCGGCCGCGCGGCCCGGCAGGGGGACCCCGGTTCCAGCCGGTTCTTCCTCTCGCTGGAAGACGACCTCATGCGCAAATTCGCCGGCGAATGGGTCAAGAACGCGCTGGCCTGGATGGGCATGCAGGAAGGTGAACGGATCGAAAGCCGCATGGTCACCAACCGCATCGAAGGGGCGCAAAAGAAAGTGGAAGAGCGCCACTTCGAGATGCGCAAGCACCTCCTGGAATACGACGAGGTGATGGATGAGCAGCGCAAGCGGGTGTACGGCTATCGCCAATCGCTGCTGGAAGGCAGCGACTGCCGCTCGCGCATTCTCGACATGATCGACCGCCAACTGGCCCGCTGGACCGCGCATTTCCTCTCCCCCAACTACCCCTGGGAAACCGTCGTCGCCTGGTCCGAGCAGCAGTTGGGGGTCGACGTGGAAGTCGGCGATGTGCGCGGCATGACGGTCGAGCAGTGCAAGGAATATCTGCTCTCCGAGGGGGAGCGCCAGGCCGACGCCCTCATTCAGGAGAAAATCGAGGAAAACCTGCCGGAGGATGTGGACGATCGGGAACGCAACTGGAATGCCATGGCCCGCTGGGCCAATGTGCATTTCAAGCTGAATCTCACCGACCGCGATCTGAAGAAGATCGGTCTGGAGAACCTGCATCAACACCTGTACGACCTGGCGCGCGAGGCCATCGCCCGCTGGGACCTCAAGCCGCTGGAAGTGTTCCTCGCCCCGGAATGGGGTCGCCGGTCCCTGGCGAATTGGGTGCATCAGCAATACGGCATTCCCGCCGATCCGCAGGACTACGTGGGGCTTGCCCCGGACGACGCCGCCCAGGTGATCCGCCGGCGGATCCACGAGTTCTATCGCCGCAAGGAAATCGAATTTCCCGTGACCGTCGGCCTGACGCGGTTCATGTCGGACCACCCCGCCATGGGAGCGGCGCGCTACGACCGGGAAGGCCTCGTCCGCTGGGCCGAAGCCCGCTTTCAGACCCGCCTCTGGGATGACGCGATCAGCGAACGGCCCAAGCATTGGTTCGCCCAGCAGTTGCTGGCGTGCAGCGAGAAGTTTCTCGACCGCGGCAACGCCGTGCTCCAGGAGTTCGAGCGGCGGCTCGACGCCGTGTTCGGCGACGACCTGCCGGAACGCAACGGCAAGGGCGCTCCGCACGGCAAGGGGACTGCGGACGAACGGCCGAAAGATGTGGCCGCCTTGCGGTCGCTCATCGACTGGGCCAATCAGGAATTTCAGGCGCAACTAAATGTCGACCACTACCTGAAGGCCCCGCGAGAGATCGTCCATCGCGACATTCTGCTGAAGTACGAGCTGTACTACCGGCCCGAACTGTATCAGACCGAGCGGACGCTGATCCTCGACGTGCTCGACAACGCCTGGAAAGAGCACCTGTATTACATGGACCATCTGCGGGCGGGGATCGGCCTGGTGGGTTACGCGCAAAAAGATCCCAAGGTCGAGTATCGCCGGGAAGGCATGAAGGCCTTCGACCAGATGTGGGACCGCATCGCCGGTCAGGTGACGGGAGCCATCTTCCGCGTCGAAACCCAAAGCCCCGAGTACGTGGGGTCGCTCTGGCAGATCACGGCCGCCACCCATGCCGCGCCCGTGGACGACAGCCCCGCACCCCCCGGAGCCGCTCCCCACGGCGGGAATGGTCGCGACGGCGGCTCCAAACTCGAACCAGGACAATCCGCCAAGGCCGTCGAACCGATCCGCAATTTCGGCCAAAAAGTGGGACGGAACGACCCCTGCCCCTGCGGCAGCGGCAAGAAATACAAAAAGTGCCACGGGGCCCACGGTTAGGCCTGTTGTTCCGGCCGCTTCAACCGCGGCACGCGCCCGATCATCCCCGGCGAACGACCGATCATCCGTGGCGAACGACCGGGTTGTGCCGGCGACCGCCAGCACCGTTCAGAACAACGGGTAAATGAACGGCGCCACCACCGACCCGCTGAGCAAGACCAGCGCGGCGACCAACGCCAACACAATCAAGATCGGCAACAGCCACCACTTCTTGTTGTGAACCAGAAAATCCCACAGTTCGGCGAGCAGGCCCGGGTCGGGTTCCGTCGCCTGTTGGGCGAAGTCGCGTGTCTCAGCGGGGGGCAGCGATTCCGGCATTGGGGCACTCGCTCGGCGGAAAGGGAAGCTCGGTTGGCGGACGGAGGGCAGCCCCAACGGCGGACGGCGGGGCTTCCCTATTCTGGCGCGCCAAACCGGGAAGGGGAAGAGGCCGGCAACGCCTCGAGCCAATCGGCCACCCGGTCCACGACCGTTTCCCAGTCGCGATCGTTCAGGAGTTCGTGGACCCGCTCCGGGAATTCGATCAGTTCCCGAGGGGCCGCATTCGTCCGCGGCAGCCACTGCCGCAACGCCTCCGGGTCGACCGTCCAATCGTCCGTCCCTTGCACCGCCAGCAGCGGACAAGTAATGCGTCCGGCATCGCGGTGCGCTGCGTCCAGTGCCCGTTGGACGGCGAAGAACCAGCGGACGGTGACGAACTTCTGGATCAGCGGATCGGCACGCCGGCGGGCCAGGTATTCCGGGTCGCGGGTCATGTTGTACGGATCCAGCCCGGTCCGGAAGCGGGTCCGCGGCGCCCATTGGCATAGGTGTCGACCCAGCCACAGCTTCCACGAGGGCACGTGCAACCCCAGTTTCAGCAGCGGCGCGCTGAGAACCAGCGCCTGAACCGACATCCCCGTTTGCACCAACCGGATTGCCAGCAAGCCGCCGAAACTGTGGCCCAGTAGAACGGGGGGATCGTTGCCGCAGAATTCGGCGCGAAGTTCCCGCAGGTCATCCAGGTACTCCTCCACGGCGGCGACATCCATTCGTGGACCATCCGATCTTCCATGCCCGCGGTGGTCGGGAATGACACTCGTCCAGCCCCGCTGGGCCAGCCGTTGAGCCACGTTGAGATACCGCCCGCCGTGTTCGCAGCCACCATGAATCAGCAGCAGCATTCTGCCCGGGGTAGGCCCATCGGGGGTGCACACGCGGACCACCAGGTTCCATCCCGCACGAACGCGATGGCGGTGCTCTTGAAGTCGCATGTCGAGATTATCCCCCGACCCGCAAGAGGAGCCACCGCAGATCGTCGGGGGGGACATCGACGGCGACCAGGTTTCCCTTGCGGTCGACCACCATCAGGCAGGGAATCAGCCGCACGCGAAATCGGGGCGCCACCTGGTCCCGATCGAGGGCGAACCGCCATTCGAGCCGTTGCGCTTGGCGAAAAGCGTGCACCGTCTCGACGTCGGGATCGAGGCTGATCCCCAGAATTTCCACCCCGTTGGTCCGGAACTCGCGGGCCAACTGTTTCAGCCGGGGAAGTTCGTCGAGACAGGGGCGGCAGTTCGTCGCCCAAAAATCAACCAGTACCACTTGCCCTTGGAATTGTTGCCAGTCGAGCATGCGGCCGTCGAGGTCGGGCACATCGAGGGGGGGAGCCGGCTGTCCGACGAGTCGCAACCGCTCCTTGCGGGCATCGCAGGCGTCACGCACCTCGGGGTTGAGAAAATAGTTGGTCTGTAAGCGGTCATACACGGCTTCCGCGGCCGCGCGCTCCTGACGAAGCTGAAAACGGACGGCGAGAGATTGGCATAACTCAATTGCACCATTTGGGTTGCGTAATCTGCGCGAACGCAGGTCGAGGTCCAGGGCGTCGAGAGCCGGGGCCACTTCTCCGCGACTGGCCAGCCCCAAGATCACCACCCGACGCGCCGAGGCGATCAGGTCGGGATCGGCGGACTCAGCACGCAACACCTGTTCTGCCAAGGAGATAACGTCTTGTTCCCAACCGTTTGGCGGGGCGTGTTGCAGCAGCCAGTGCACGGCCGCCGGGCGATCGGGGGCGGCTGGCCGCTCCTCCGCGTAGCGGAGGATTGAGGCGAACGTTGCGCGGGTTTGCGAGGTTAACAAGGAAGAGAAGTTGGATGGTTCATTGGCTGGCAGGGGGGCGTGCCACGCCCAGGCGGCTGCCACGATCAGCTCTCCGTAGAACAGGTATTGCCGGAGCAACATGTCATCCGCCAGACGGGGTTCGTTCCAAGTCACCAAGGTGAGGCTCGTGGGGCAAGCATACCACGTCGCGCGTTCGATGTCTCGAAGCATCGGGTCCGTGCACTTGCGGGCGAGGGTCTCTTCCGGCAAGTCCGGCTGGCGTCTTGTTCGACCCGCGGCGAGCACCTTGTCCGACCTGCCAGAGACTGCCCCATTCCCTCGAGGTTCCACGGGTCCCTCGACGTTCCGCGGGTCCACGGTGTCCTCTCGGGAAGCAGCGGGAGGGTGGGGAGCGGAACTGTCGCGGGGTTCGCGATCCAGCGGCAGTTTGATTGTTGTCGCCCCAGGGTCGCCGTGCCGGTACAATCTGTGGGGATCCGCCACTCCCTCCTCAACACTCCGCCGCGAGGGGAATTGCCCCGCCCGCGGCGGCGAAGTAGACTTCCGGGAACCGCTTTCGTTCCCTCTCGACTCCAGGAGTTTGCCGTGAGTCAAGTCCTGTCGTCACTCCGTTACCGCTTCACGAAGGACGAGGCGGACCCCGTCTGGCTGCCGCGCTGGAGCGATCTGGGCACGTGGGGCGTGAGCCTCGCCGCGCACCTCATCCTGCTCGCCATTCTGGGGATGATTCATTTCGAGGCCGCCCAGTCGGTCACCACGCTGATCAACACGGCGTTCGATGAAATCGATCCCGAGCAATACAAGTTCGACAGCACGGCGGTTGATCAGGTGGGGGGGGAAACGCTGACCACCGCGCTCGCCGCGTCGGAAGCCGCGCTCAGTGCCACGGAAAAATCCCCGCAGGAGGAAGTCACCAGCAAGGTCGACGAATCGCTGGGGGTGGATGTCCCCATGGCCGAGAGCGGACTGCTGCCGCTGCCCAAGGCCGAAGTGCTCGCCGCCGTGCAAACCACCGGTGGTTCGGACCATGCTCCCGGCGGCGTGGAAGGGGCCTTGGACCGCATGGCCTTCGAGATTGCCAATTCGTTGCGGGAACGCAAAACGCTGGTGGTCTGGTTGTTCGACGTGTCTCCCTCGCTGCACGAGAAGCGCGAAAAGATCGCGGCCCGGGTGCAGAACATTTACCGGCAGCTCACCGAAATGAATGTCGGCGCCGACAAGGCGCTGAAAACGGCCGTCGCCACCTTCGGCGAAAAGCCCCTGCCCCACGTGATTACTCCCGATCCGGTGGATACGGCGGAGGAAGTGGCCAAGGCGGTGCAAAGCATCAAGTCGGAAGACGGCGGGAAGGAAAACGTGTTCGGAGCGGTGATCAATGTCGCCGAACGCTGGCTCTCCTACCGCACCAAACAAAACCGGGCCGTGATGATCATCGTGGTCACCGACGAGGCCGGCACCGACGTTCAAAATCTGGATCGCGCCATTCAGATCACCAAGCGGTACGGCATGAAATGCTACGTGATCGGCGAAGGGGCCCCGTTGGGCCGCCGCCAAATGGAAACGCTGGTCACGCTGCAAAGCGGAGAAACCGTGATCGGCGTGATGGACCGCGGGCCGGAGGGCTACTTTGAAGACCGCCTCGATCTGCCTTATTGGGGAGTCGATGGCCGCAATCTCGAATTCATTCCGTCGGGGTTCGGACCCTACGCCCTCACGCGGCTGTGTGCCGAAACGAACGGTTTGTTCCTCATTTCCGATTCGGACCAGCGTCGCTATCAGATCGATCCGCTGGTGATGCGGAGCTACGCGCCGGATTACCGTCCCATTCCGGTCCTCGAAAAAGAGGTGCGTGCCAACCTGGCCAAGGCCGCGCTGGTCGACGCCTGCCGCACGTTCCGCGCCGAGCCGTTCCCGAACCTCACCTTCACCTTTCCCGCCGAGAACGACAACGTGCTGCGCGCGGCGATCACGGAAGCGCAGCGGCCGATGGCCGTGGTCGATTACCGCCTGGATGAATTGGTCCGCAAGCTGGAAGCCGGCGAAAAGGATCGCGCCCGAATCACCGAGCCGCGCTGGCGGGCGACGTACGACCTGGCCTACGGCCGCGCCTTGGCGATGCGGGCCCGGGCTTACGGCTACAACGCCATGCTGGCCGAGATGAAGGTCAGTCCCAAAAAGTTCGAGAAACAGGGGAGCAATCAATGGCGGCTGGTGGCGTCCAAGGAGGTCAACTCGGGAGCCGTCAGCAAGAAACTGGTGGCCAAGGCGCAAGAGTATCTGAAGCGGGTGATCGACGAGCACGCCGGCACTCCCTGGGCCGCGCTGGCCGAGCGGGAATACAGCACGCCCCTGGGCTGGGAATGGCGGGAAGGCACCTACAATCCGCCCCCGGCCAACAACAATGACGGGGCGGAAAAGAAGGGGCCCAAGTTCGTCGAGGAAGTCGACCCCAAGACGGGCAAGAAAATCAAGAAGATGATTTCCGATCAACCTCAGCGGCGCGAAATCTGATCTGTTGTCCCCTCTTTCATCGTCCTTGCCGCCTATGTTCCACGCACGCTCCCTGACGCTGTTCAACACCCGGAACGTGGCTCCGCTGGCCGTGTCGCTGGCCATCCACGTGGTCGCCCTGGCGGCCCTGGCCCTGGTGCGCTATTCGGTGGCCAACTCGCAGATGCAGTTGGTGTTGGACTCGATCTTTTCCGAGGAGCGCGTGCAGGAGCAGTTCGAACGGGAAGTCGACGCCTCGACGGAAGTCGCGGAAACGATCAATTTCGTGCCCAGTTCGGCGCTGTCGAGCGCGGTGGCGGTGACCGGCAGCGGCGGCGGAGGCGTGATCGGCGCCGACAAGATCGACAACGCGACCACGCTGCAAGAGCCCGATTTCCAGTTTCGCCCCGCGCCGATCGCCCTGCCGGGCTTGGGCATCATCGGCAAAGACCTCGGCTCGGGGAATGTCAGTGGAGAGCCGGGCCGCGTGGTGGAAGGTTACGGCGCCGCCTTGAGCCAGATCACGCAAGAGCTGATGCGGCTCATGCGGCAGGAGAAAATCCTCGTTTGCTGGCTGTTCGACGCCTCGGAGTCGATGGAAGACGATCGCCGCGAGATCCGCGACAACTTCCACAAGGTGTACGAAGAACTGGGATTGGTGACCAAGTCGGACGAGAAGCTGCGGCTCACCGAAGAGCCGATTCTGACGTCGGTCTTCACCTTCAACAAAACCGTGGCCGAGCTGACGGCCAAGCCCACTTCCGACGTGAGCCTCATCCGCCAGTCGATCGACAAGATCGTGAAGGATGAATCGGGCGAGGAGCGGTTCTGCGAAGCCGTCTCGGCGGTGATTCAGAAGTACGGCAAGTTTGCCGCGGGGCAAAAGCGCAAGCTGGTGATCGTGATCATGTCCGACGAATCGGGAGACGACGGCCACCTGGTCGAGGAGTCGATCGATCGTTGCAAGCGGGCCAACGCCTCGGTGTATTTCCTCGGCCGCTACGCCGTGTTCGGGTTCCCCTATGCGATCATGACCTGGAAAGATCCGAAATACGGGCTGACCCACTGGCTGCGGATCAACCGGGGACCGGAAACCGCGCAGCCGGAATGCTTGCAGTTCGATGGTTTGCATCACCGCTGGGACGCCTATTCCAGCGGTTTCGGTCCCTATGCCCAGGTGCGGCTGTGCCGGGAAACGGGGGGCATTTATTTCCTGCTCCCGGGCGAGGAAGACAATCTCACGGGGCGCGGTTCCCACGAACAGCGGAAGTTCGACCTTCTGGACATGAAGGAATACCTCCCCGATTTGTCGCCGATGGCGACCTACGTCAAGGAGCGCGATTCCAGCAAGTTCCGCAACGGACTGTGGAACGTCATCAACAAGCTGAATCCCTACATCGATAAAGAACTGGAGATGCGCGAGGACTGGTTCCCGCACGATCCGCAGGCCTTCGCCCGCGAGGGGGCCATCAACTTCCAGCGTGCCGTCCGCGCGCTCCGCTTGCTCAACGAGGCGATTGTGTATCTCGACGGGCTGGCGCCCCTGCGCGATTCCGAACGTTCCCAGCGGTGGCGGGCCCATTACGACCTGATCCACGCGCAGCTTTACGCCTATCGGGTGCGGCTGTTCCAGTACATTCTGGCCCTCGATCAGCACCAGAAAAACAAGCCGCAGCCCAAGGACCCGAAAAGCAACGTCTGGCACGCCAAGCGCAATCCCAAGATGCTGCCGCCCGACGAACTCCAGGTCAAACAGGCGGGCGTCGACCTGAAGGAACTCGAGGAGCAGGAAAAGAAAGCGCGTCAGGAATTCCAGGCGATCATCGTGAATCATCCCAACACGCCGTGGGCACGCCTGGCTCAGGCCGAATTGCGAACCGGGTTCGGCGTGACGATGGTCGAAGGGTATCGCGACCCGCGCTACGACCTGGTGGGCAAGGACATCAAGCTCCCCAATCCCTGAGCGCGCCCCCCGGCAGTCGGTTGCGCAAGTCCTCGCCGCTAAGTCCCGGTTTGCGGCGCCACGCTGAACCCCTTGCGTTCCTCGTCCCCCTTGGCAACCCGTTCCAGCCCGCCGAGCCGCAACCGTTGTGCCGCGGTACGTTCCCATGGCAGGGAACAGTCGCCGATGGTTAGGCGATGGGGCAGATGCTGCTGATCCATTCCCTCAGCGGGATCGACGCGTGGTTCGGCAGCCATTCTTCCACGGCTGCCGCGGAGATGGTTTCTCCCTGCAAATCCAGATCGCCTGACCGCGCGTCCGAGAGGAGTTGGCGGAAGGCATCCAGCTCCCCGAGCACCTCCGCCGAGCAATGCACGACCACCGCCCCCAGTTGTTCCAACTCGGCGAGGTGTTGCCGGCAGGCTTTGGCCCGGGGAGAAATCGGCGTGCGTTCATCACGGAGGATCAGCAATCGCTGAAGCCGCTGCTGACTCCACTGGGATTTGAGATGCCTCAAGGTGGCAGCCAGGCTGGTCAAGTTGGCCTGAGTGCACAGGGAAATGCCGATGCGTCCGGGCGGACCCTCGAACACCAGGTGCACGTCGGGAAGCAGTTCGTCGCGCACCAATTTGACCGAGGGTGCCAGCAAGCGCATCAGCAAGGGCAAACCGTGGCGGACAATGTCCTCGGTCCGCTCGGGATCATTTTCCGCCCGGCAGCGCTTCAGCCGCTCGGTCCATTCTTGCCGCAGCCACTGGGCGACGGACGGCTGCGCGACCGCGGTGCCGACCGTGCCGGCGGTCCAGGCGTCGTAGCGTTCCGCGCAGGCGGCAAGCAGCCGGCGGGGGGTGAGTTCGCCATAACCGGCCAGCCGGTCGAAATCCTGATTTTCCAGCGGCCAAAGGGGATCGCGGGGAGAAGGCAGCCCGGCCGCCGCGTACTTGGGGTCCAGAAGGCGCGCCGCGATGAGCCGCTCCGCCTGAGCACGAGTCAGGGTGGCGAGGCTGCGGGTGCCCAGGGACGTCAAGCGATCGTAATGGGCGCCGCGCAGTCGGTCCTTCAGTTCCGTGGCGAACGCGGATTGCACGCAGGCGACGATCAGCAAGTTATGAGTTTCGTCGTGCAAGGCACTGACCAACTGCCCGAAGGCGAACAATCCTTCCCGATCGTCCACCGTGGCCTGCAAGGCCTCCACTTGATCGAAGCTCAACAGGATGGGGAGCGTATCCCCCGCCAGCCGGCAGAGCATGATCACCACGCGGCGGGCTTCGTCTTCCCGTTCCTCGTCGGTCCCCTCGAGCGGCGAGAGACCGAGGCGGGACAGGGCTTCTTCCGGCAAGGAATCGCCCGCGAGCCAGGCCCGCAAATCGCGGCGATGCCTGTCGAACGCCAGATGCTTGAAGGCCAGGGTGGTGTTGCGGTCGAGGTGCTGCGCGTCGGCCACGCGATCCAGCAAGGCATCCAGGTCCTGCGGGTGTTCCTCGCGCATGAACTCGTACCACGGCTCCAGATCCCCCTCCGCCACGCGGATCGCGGCCAGCCGGTGAAACAAAATCCGTTCAAACTGCGTCCGTTGACCGCGCACCGGGCGAAACCAATCTTCCACCAAGGTGCGCCGGACGTGCCGCCAGATCATGCGGGGGCTGGCTTGCAGCCGCACCCACACAAACAGGCTTTCTTCCCGATCGGTGGCCGTGGGGGCTTGAAGAGTCAATCGGCCGCGGAGCCGGCTGAGCAGGTGCGTTTTGCCGCTCCCGGCCGCACCGTGGATCAGCAAGGCGGCGGATTGGCCGAAGCGGCGAACGTGTTCCAGACCGCGCAAGCATTCCTCGAAGACATCGGCGTGAATCTCCGAGACATCGACCGGTGCACCCCACGGGTCCGAAACGATCGTTTCGCGAAACGGATTCATCTCGCTGGTTTCCCGGTGGCTGAGCGGGCGTCACTCCGTCGAACGCCGCAGCGCCATGCCCACATAGTAATTGCCGCTGCCATCCGTCACGAGTTCCTCCCGTTCCGCGGCTGTCAGACCGGCGGGAAAATCGTGCCGATGCAGCATCAACCGGCCTTGCCGCGCCAACTCCAGCACGGCCCGGTCGAAGTCGAGCTTGTCGATGGCGGCACAACGCCGCAAGTCGCGCGCCGCGACGAAGGCCCCCCGATCCGCCGCCGGTTCGATGTGCCGCATCAGGCTGACCAGGTCGGGCGACGGTCGGACACGGCGGGAGTCGGGCAGCGCTGTCAGCCCCGCTTGTTCCAGCAAGCGCTGGAAGGCCTCTCCCAAGGTCTGACGATCGACTCCCGCGGCCGTCAATGCGTCCACCAATCGAGTCAAGGGCACGCGCCATTCGGCCAGATAGGGGTCCGGAGACGGTGGCTGTCCGCCAAACCGTTCCTTGTTGTGGCCTCCCCCGGGGGGATAGCGGAACAGGCGGCGCTCCTCGAGCAATTCCGCCAGCAAGGACGCGAACTCCGCGGCGTCGACCCCTTTTACGGCTTGTTTCAATTGCGCGGCGGACAACGGGCCAGAGACCGCAACGGCCCGCAACAATTGACGGCGGAAGAACTCTCGCGGGTTCCAGCGTGCATAGCGCGGTGCGCCCCGCGCCCTTGCCGGCGGCAGGGCATGCAGCTCGCCGTCCGCTACGCAGGCTTGCAGAATGGGGGTCAACTCGCGATCGGTGAAGTGGAGCGGTCCCGTCAACCGTTTGGCGATGTCCTTGGCCGTGAACGGTTCCTCGGTGGATTGCAACAGACCGAGCACGTCGGCGCGCGCTAATTCGTAGGGATCGCTGTGCCAGTAGCGGGGCGAGGCCTTGGCCGATTTCGGCGGCAGGCGGAAAAGCTGTCCCTCGGCGACGAGTTCCTCGAGCGGCTTCGACACGTCGGGCGCGCGGACGGCGACACGCGGGGCCAGTTGCCGGGCCAAGGCCGCGGCGGTGATCGGCTCCGACGCGTGTTGCACTCCGTGCAACACCTGGGCGCGCAGCTCGGAGGGCGAGGGCAGCGAACGGTGCTTGCGCGCGGTCATCCGCGGATGTCCCCCAACACGATTCAACAACGTGGAAAGATGGATGGTTCGTTCGGCCGATGGAGAGCGGAGTCGGTGTGCTACTTGGGCCGCAAGGTCACTGTAAGGTTGTCGATCTCGAACCGTAGTCCGACGCCGCCGAATACCGCTTCGAAGAACTCCTCGGCGCTGGCTTTCCGCACATCGAGCGAAATGGGTTGCTCGAGCGAGATGCCGGCCTGCTCCAGCGCGGCGGGGTCGTACACGAACTGCACTTGGGTTTTTTCCAGCTCGCGCAGGATCGTGCCGATCGGAACGCGCTCGACCTTGAGCGTGAACAAGCGGCGGCGGAGGGGGACGGGAGACGCCGCGGCGGAACTTCGTTTCGGCGGCGCTCCCGTCGTTCGCAACACCTGGGCCAGGCGGTGATCTTCCGTGCGACCGGCGACGAGGATGGCGTCTCCTTCCGCGCGCACCACGGCCTCGGGCAGATGTTCGCTCCAGAGCGGCACAACCTCGGCGACGGCTTTGCTGCGGAGCGGATAGCGCCGCTCGATGAGCCGGGGCTGGTCCCACGGCTTGACCCGCACGCTGTTTCCGCCGGGCAGCCAGTCCCAGCCCAGGTCGAACTGAATGAGCACGAGCGTCAGCGCTTCGGCAGCCGTCACCCCCGGCAAGGTGGCGGAGGCCCAAAGATCGTGAGGCACGGCCTCAAGCCCCTCGATCGTCAGATGAAAGCTGGCGGCAATCTGCTGCAAGATCTCGCGCGGAGTCGACAAGTCTTGCCAGTGGATCGTCTGGCCAAGCAAAAGGGCGAAGCGTCGACGTTCGGCAACGGCCAACCCTTCCTCGGCAAGGCGCAGTTCGGCCTGTTCCACGGCCGTTTGCAGCCAGCGTGCCGACGACTCTGGTCCGAGATACACCACTCGATCGGAATGGGAGACCGCGGCACCGGCCTGATTGGCCAGGTGTTCCAGCGCGGTCGCCAAGGGTTCGCCCGCGAAGCGGACGGCATAGGCGACCGTGGGATCGATGCGCCGATCGAGCAGCAGGGCCACGCTCCGCTCCGCTTGCAGCCGCTGCAATAGGAGACGCAAGGGCACGTTGTCCCAGGTGGCGGAGATGTCTTGCTGAAGGGCCTCGCGAAAGGGAATGCCGATGTGCAATTTGGGCACGGGCCGGTCGAGCACGACCGGCGGCAGTTGAGCAACAGCGGCCAGAAGCAGCGCGGCGGCAAACACGTCGGCAGCGGGCTTTCAGAGTGCTAGGGGGCGACGTCGGAGGGTGTTCCAGGGTGTCCACGCGCGGAACTTCCGCCGACGGTTCCACCTGTACTTACTGTTAGCAGGCTCGTCGGAAGGATGCTAGCATGAAGTGGTTTCCCTTACCGTCTCGCGAGGTCGCGACGCCATGCTGCCCACTCACGCTGTCGGCATCGATCTGGGAACGACCTATTCCTGCATCGCCTACCTCAACGAGCATGGCGAACCGGTCACGATTCCCAATCAGGAAGGGGAGCTGTGCACCCCCTCGGTGGTGATGTTTCAGGATGGCCGGGCGATCGTGGGAGGGGAAGCCCTCAAAAACTCGATTCGGGCGCCCGAGCGCGTGGTGCAGCACGCCAAACGCCACATGGGCGATCCCGGCTATCGGTGGAAGATCGACGGCCGAGCCTACTCGCCCATCGACATCTCGACGCTGATTCTGAAACAGCTTCTCGACGACGCGCGGCAGCGGATTGGGGAGATCAAACGGGCCGTCATCACGGTGCCGGCCCAGTTCAGCGATGTGCAGCGGCAAGCCACCGCCGAGGCCGGCCTCCGCGCGGGGCTGGAACACGTCGACATCATCAATGAGCCGGTGGCGGCGGCGTTGTGTTACGTACTCGGCACCGAGGGGATGTGGTTTACCGAGTTGACGTCGAGCTACATGATTCTGGTGGTCGATTTGGGGGGCGGCACGTTCGACCTGTCGCTGGTGCGCTACGAGCGGAACGCGGTCCGCGTGGTGGCCACCGGGGGGGACCTGCATTTGGGAGGCATCGATTGGAACAATTCGCTGCAAAAGGCGATTGTGCGGCAGTTTCAGCGCGAGTTTGGCGTCGACCCCGCGTCCAGTCGCGAAAGCCTCCAAGCCTTGGCGTTGGAAGTGGAACAAGTCAAACGGAGTCTGTCGGTGCGTCCCCGCGCGGCGCTCACCTGCCAGCATGCCGGTAAACGCAAAACGTATCAGGTGGAGTTGGAGCAGTTCGAGCGCTTGACGCGGCCGCATGTCGATCGCTTGCGCGAATTGACCAAAGCCCTGCTCCAGGAAAACCGCATGGGATGGGCGCACGTGGACGTGGTGCTCACGACGGGGGGGGCCTCGCGCATGCCGATGGTCCGACAGATGCTCAAGCAGCTCAGCGGCCGGACGCTCAATACCTCGTTGTCTCCCGATCAGTCGATCGCCCACGGTGCCGCCTATTACGCCGGCATGCTCCTGACGAACAGTCAGTTTGCCCGTAGCATTTTGCTGCCCACCGCCGCCGCCCGCTTGCAGCAGTTCCAGCAATTCAGCGTCAATGCCCGCGCACTCGGCATTCTGGTTCGCGACATGCACACCGGGGAGCGCGTTCCCCATTATTTGTTGCCGGCCAACACGCAGCTTCCCGCTGCGGCGCGGCAGACCGTCGGCACGGTGATCCCCAATCAGCGGCGGGCCCATTTGCGGGTGGTGGAGAGCGGTACGGCCGCCGACGCGCGATTCGTCGAACTCGGCACGTGCGTGATCGATCCTCTGCCGGAGAATTTGCCGGAAGGCGCGGAAATCGAAGTCGCCATTCGCTACGACGAGCAGGCGCGTGTGCATGTCGCGGCCACGGTCAAGCAGAATGGACAAACGGCACGCGCCGAAATCGTGCGACCGGAAAACCTGCTGGTCAGCGCGCTGGGAAGCACGCCGCGGGATGAGGACGTCGCGGTCAAGGCCACTTCGGCGCAGACCGTTCGCGCTCCGCAGCCCCTCAAGTTCTCCGCCAATCCAGCAGGCGAGACGGAGCGGACCGAATTCGCCCCCGCGTCCGCCCCCGCGGCCCAAGTGCCGCCACTGTCCACCGACGTGCCGATTGTCCTGTGTCCACGCTGTGCCGAACCGCTCGATGAATGGGGCTTCTGTGTTCGTTGCGCGCCGCAAAAATCCAGAAGCGCGGGCGGCCGGCAAGGCCCCGCGGGAACTCGCGGGGAGGCGAGCGCGAAAGACACAGCCCGGTCGCCAGTGTTGTCGGAAAAATCGCCGCCCCAGGTCGTGCCGCCTGTCCTTCCGGGCAATCTACCGACGCGGGCGGCTGCCGAAAAAGCCGGCGAAGAAGAGTTCTGGCGGATCACGTCCCAGCGGCCCAAGCGCTCCTGACCGCACTCCGTCCCCCCCTCACTTCACCGTGAAACTCAAGAGTCGGCCCGGGACGAAAAACACCTTGTCGATCGCTCGTCCGACCAGGTGCTGCGCGACCGAGGGCACGGCCTGCGCCGCCGCTTGCACGGCTGCTTGATCGGCGTCTTGCGGTACCTTCACGCGGCCGCGCACCTTGCCGTTCACTTGCACGGCGATTTCCACTTCCGCCTCGGTCAAGCAGGCCGGGTCGTAAACGGGCCAAGGCTCGTAGGCCAGGGAGTGGTCGTGCCCCAAGAGCTGCCACAACTCCTCGGCGAGATGGGGCGCGAACGGGCTAAGCAACAGCACGAACGGCTCGACGGCGGATTTGGGGCGTGTTTCGTAGCCGGTGAAGGCGTTGGTGAACTCCATCATGCGGCTGATCGCCGTGTTGAAGGACAACTTCTCGATGTCGTCCGTGACCGCCTTGATGGTCTTATGCAGGATGCGCAATTGCTCGGGAGTGGCCGGCACGTCTTGAATCGCGGTGCTCAGGCAGACCTCGTCGGCGCGGTCGTCGACGAACAGCCGCCACACGCGCCCCAGGAAGCGGTAGATGCCCTCCACGCCGGCCATGCTCCACGGCTTGGTGGCTTCCAGCGGTCCCATGAACATCTCGTACATGCGCAGGGCGTCGGCACCATACTCGGCCACGACGTGATCGGGGTTGATCACATTGCCGCGCGATTTCGACATCTTGTAGCTGCGGGCGTCCACCACAATCGCGGGATGCTCCTTGAGCACCCAGTGTTCTCCTTTTTTCTCCACCTGCTCGGCGGAGAGTTTCACCGCTTCGACCGCGCGGCCATCCGCTGTCGCCAAGGCATCTTCGTGCACCAGCTCGCGCGCGGAGATCCATGTGGTCGCATTCCCGGCGGTCGAACTCTCGGCGGTCGAGACGGCGCGGTAACCGGTGAACTCCATCTCCCCCAGAATCATGCCCTGGTTGACCAGCCGCTGAAACGGTTCGGGAGTGGAAACGTAGCCGCGATCAAACAGGACTTTGTGCCAGAAGCGTGCGTACAACAAATGCAGCACGGCATGTTCGGCGCCGCCAACGTACAGATCGACGGGCAGCCAGTATTTTTCCTGGGCGGGGTCGATGAACCGCTCGTCGTTGTGCGGATCGCAAAACCGGAGGTAATACCAGCAACTTCCAGCCCATTGCGGCATGCTGTTGGTCTCGCGCTTCAGCCGCGTGCCGTCGGACGCCGTCGCGTACAGCCACTCCGGCGGCGCCTTGGAGAGCAACGGTTCCGGCGTGCCCGTGGGTTGGAAGTCCTGCATCGGAGGCAGGCACACGGGGAGTTCCCGTGGGTCCACGGGGCGGACCAGGCCGGTCGGCTGCCCATCGGCGTCCAGTTCGTGCCAGATGGGAAACGGCTCCCCCCAATACCGCTGCCGGGAAAAGAGCCAATCCCGCAACCGATAATTCACGGCCTTTCGCCCCAAGCCTTGGGACGCCAGGTCGGACGTGATCCGCGCTTTGAACTCCGCCGTCGGCAAACCCGTGTACGGTCCGGAATGAATGGCGGTGCCGTCGCCGGTGAAACCGATCGGGTCGGCCTGCGCATCCGGCGGCTGAACCACGGGCTTGATCTCCAGCCCGTATTGCCGGGCGAATTCCAAATCGCGCTCGTCATGCGCCGGCACGGCCATGATGGCGCCCGTGCCATAGCTGATCAACACGTAGTCGGCAATCCACACCGGAATGCGTTCCCCGTTCACGGGGTTGATGGCGTAGCCTCCGGTGAAGACGCCCGTTTTGTGCTTGGACAAATCGGTGCGATCGAGGTCGCTCTTGAGGGCGGCTTGCCGGCGGTAGGCGTCGACCTCGGCTTGTCGCTCGGGCGTGGTGAGTGCCTCGACCAACGGGTGTTCGGGCGCCAAGACCATGTATGTCGCGCCGAACAACGTATCGGGCCGCGTGGTGTACACGCGGATCACGCCGGGTTCCGGTTCGGAGGGAAAACCACTCCGCGCGCGGCGAGCGCGCCAGGCGTCGAAGGACGTCGTGGTCGCGGCGGAGTCGCCGGCACGAACTGATCCAGCGGCGTCGGCGTGCTCGACCCAGAAGTCGACCTCGGCCCCTTCGCTGCGGCCGATCCAGTTCCGCTGCAACAGTTTGATCGACTCCGACCAGTCGAGGGGATCGAGATCTTCCAGCAAGCGTTCGGCGTAGGCCGTGATGCGGAGCATCCATTGCTTCAGTTGCCGCCGTTCGACGGGATGGTTGCCCCGTTCGCTGCGACCGTCGGCGGTGACTTCTTCATTGGCCAGCACGGTGCCCAGGGCCGGGCACCAGTTGACCGGCGCTTCGTGCATATAAGCCAGACGATGGGCGTCTTGATACTTGCGAACGGCGGCCGCGCCGTGCGCGCGAACGGAGTCGGGAATGGGCAATTCGGCAATCGGGCGGCCTTTGCCCACGCGCTCTTTGCCGTCCGGACCGGTCCAGCGGAACTCGGGGTCGTACCAGGTATCGAAAATCTGCAGGAAAATCCATTGGGTCCACCGGAAATAGCGGGGATCGGTGGTGGCGATCTCGCGGCTCCAGTCGTAGCTGAAGCCCAGCATTTTGAGCTGCTTGCGGAAGGTGGCAATGTTCTTGTCGGTGGTCGCGGCGGGGTGCGTGCCGGTTTTGATGGCGTGCTGCTCGGCCGGCAAACCAAAGGCGTCCCATCCCATGGGATGAAGGACGTTCTTGCCGCGCATCCGCTGGTAGCGGCACACGATATCGGTGGCGGTGTAACCTTCCGGATGACCGACATGCAGCCCGTCGCCCGAGGGGTAGGGGAACATGTCGAGCACGTAGAGTTTGGGCCGCTGGGGATCGCGCTCGACGCGAAACGTCTGATGGTCTTCCCAGTACTGCTGCCACTTGGCTTCGATGCGTTTGGGTTCGTAACGGGGCATGATGTGAAAAATCGCAGTTTCGGGGATTTCGGGGGCTTACGACCGCCGGTCGGCGCTGTTCCGGCCAGTCGCGGGCGACTCCGGGCAGATCCAATCCTCACGATGGCTCGGAAGCACGGACGTCAGGCCGGCCGGTAACGGTGACCATCCGCCGGAAGTCTGGGGTTGGTTCCGCCCGGTGATGGGTCGTTTGAGGGAAGGATGCACCTGTCTTCGCCTGGGAAATCAAAGAACGCACTGGCTCTGGCGGCCGTTGCCGCTTCCCCGAGGGCGCGGCCACCGATCGCGCGAGATGGACCGTGCGTCGCCGTCAGTGTAAAAGCAAGACGGCCAGATTGCCAATTGGGACGAACGGCGTCGCGGAGCTGGCGGTGATTGGTTTCAACTCTTGTGGATGAACGATGACTGCGCCCTATGCCTTGGACGACACGTCGGAATTGCTGTCTCCCTCGATGATTGTCTTTCGCGACGTCATGGCACGGAACCTGCGGAACATGATTGCCATCGCGGGAGATGTCCGGCGGCTGCGGCCCCACTGCAAGACCCATAAAATGGCGGCCGTCACGCGACTCGAATTGGAATGCGGCATCGTCAAGCACAAATGTGCCACCTTCGCCGAGGCCGAAATGCTCGCCGATGCCGGCGTGAAGGACATTTTCCTGGCCTACAACCTGGTGGGGCCAAACATCGCCCGGGCCGTGAAGTTCGTTGACAAATATCCCGACGTGGCCTTCGCTGTCACGGCGGACGATGCCCGGATGATCGAGGAACTCGGCCGGGCCTTCCAAGAGTTCCAAACGCGGCGGCCGGGGGTCGCCATCGGCGTGTTGCTCGACCTGGATACCGGCCTGCACCGGACGGGGGTGAGTGATCCGGTCGGCGCGGCCGAGTTGTACCAACAGATCGTCGCCACGCCGGGTCTGCAACCGATCGGCTTTCATCTCTACGACGGGCACAATCATCAAACCGATTTCGCCGAGCGGAAAGCGGCCGTGCTAACGGGGTGGGAGCAGGCCCGCCGGCTGCGCGACGAGTTCGTTGCGCGCGGATGGCCGGTGACGAAAATTGTGTGCGGGGGGACTGGTTCCTTCCCGATCTTCGCCGAACTCGACGACCCCTCGATCGAGCTGGCCCCCGGCACCTGCGTCTTCCACGATAGCGGTTATGCCGCCACTTTTCCGGAGATGGACTTCGAGCCAGCCGTGATGATGTTCACCCGCGTCGTCAGCCGGCCGACTCCCGACCGACTGACGTGCGATCTAGGCAACAAGGCCGTGGCGTCGGATCCCCCCAAGGGGCAGCGGGTCGTGTTTCCCGAGTTGCCCGACGCCCAGCAGGTGATCCACAACGAGGAGCACCTGGTCTTGCAAACCCCCGCCGCGGCCCGCTATCGCGTGGGAGACGCGTTGTTGGGGATTCCGCGGCACGTGTGCCCCACCAGCGCTTTGTACAAGTGGGTGTACGTCGCCGAGGGGGGCAAGATCGTCGACCGCTGGGAGGTCACCTCGCGCGATCGACAGCTCACCATTTAGGCCGTTGCCCAAGGGTTAAGGCCGATGCTCTCCGATTAAGACCAGTTCCCTCCGGTTAAGGCCAGTTACCACAGGTGAAGGCCGATTCCCCCCAGCAGCCCGCCAGCGGAACGGGATTGTCAAGATCGGCGCGGTGGATTCACCCTGGCACACAGACGCCTTATTTTTTCTGCGAGGATTCGGTGCTGCCGTTTTTCGTGGCTGCTTCTCCCTTACCGAGACGTTCTTCCAGATCGGCAATGGCCGAGCGCAGCGCCTCGCGGGCGTCCCGGTCTTTTTCCTTGGCCACCAGTCCCTTCAGCTTCGCGAGGCCTTTTTCGGTGCCGATCGTCCGCATGATGTCATAAGCTTCCACGCGCATGGACGGAAAGCGATCCTGTGCGAGTTTGAGGACGGTTTCCTCGGCGACCGGTCCCATGTCGCGGAGGGACGCGCTGGCATCGAGGGCATGCTTGGGGTCGGTCATGAGGGTGGCGACGGCATGGGCCCCCTCTTCCGAGGGATTCTTGGCAAGCGCCGCAAGGAGGAGCTTCTTATCCCAAGAGAATTCTCCAAGCTGCCGAATCAGGAAGCGGTTGGTCTCGCGCGTCGACCAGACTTCCATGGCATGGATAAGGTCCTCGCTCACGTGCCAGGCCCAATCACTGGAGGTTGCAAATTTAACGAGCGCCTCGCTGACTTCGTTGAGTCGGCCCGTGTCGAGGTGCATCGTCGACAACGCTTTCAACACCTTCCGCGCGGTATGCGGACTGTCCCCCTTTTTAAGCACTCGGATGGCCCAATCGATTTCGCTTTCATTCGGCTTGGGGGCTTCGTCACCCAATTGCTCCAGACGGCGCTGCTCTGCCAGTTCCGCGGCGGTGGGTCGCGGCGGCAAGTCCGCCGGCAGCTTGGCTGCCAGCGTGAGTTGGCGATTGTCCCGATCCAGACCCGCGATACTGCCCCAGGAAATCCCGCTGGCGAACGCCTCGATGTCTTTCACGGGCGCCACCGCCAGGCGGTAACGTCCAGGCCCTTTGCTCCGCGGACCGACCACCGTAAAGGTCTTGCCACCTTCCATCTCGCGGATTTGGTTTTCGAGGAAGAATGTCACGCGGTCAGGCTCACCTTCGGCACCAGTGACCTCGACCGTCAGCACGCTTTCCTTGCCGTGCTGAATGTACAGTTCCTCTTCATCGACATCGGGGATCGGTGTGGGCACAAACGATTGAATGGTGACCGTCCGGGAGTTGAGGTCGATGCCCGTGATGTCACCAACCTTGATCCGACCTGCAAACGCTGCCACATCGAGCACCGGTCCCACGTAATAGACGTGCTGCCCCGTCGCGAATTGACCGCCCCGCACTTCGGGATACGGGACGTCGGAATGGACCGGCTGGTAGCGATACCACACCGTCATCGGGCCAAACCCGCCCCAGTGCTTCTCGTGTTCGGCGAGGGCCTTCTGCTTGGCCGCTTCGCGATTGGCCTCGGTTTCCTGGCGCGCCCGCTCCTGGCCCTCGGCGTAGTCCGACCACGCCGCCTTGAAGATTTTACGCTCGAGATAATGATCGGCCTCGGCAACCGGTCCAGGAACATTGTTCACCACCACAATCGCCGTGCGTTGTGGACCGAATTTCCGCTTGATCTCCTCGTAGGCTTTCTCAAGCGACGCTTGGGCCAAGGCTTGTTCATATTGTGCTCGATTGGCCGTGCTGCCCGTGGAATTGGCAGCCGCCGCGGGGCCGGCGGCAGGCGCTGCCGCCGTTGATGCTTGTGGTGGCTGCCCCGGCAACGTTCCAGGCACGCTGCTTCCCGGAATGGTTTGTGTTCCTGGTGCAGCGGGCGTCCCTTGAACAACCGGTGCACTTGTCGGCTGATTGCACCCGACCACGATCAGCGCGATTGTGCCAGAGCAGATCACAGGACGAACAGAGCGAAAGACTTCCGTCAACATGGCCTTGTTCCGAAGTTGGTACCTCTGCAAAGCAGAGTGGGTTGTCTGACGCTGTGAGCGACCACGCGGATCAACAGAATGACTTGAGACTTGAGAGGGCAGTCAGCATAACCGCTCCCCAAGCCGCTTTCAACCCGTTATCCTCGAGACGGAAAATGCTGAATCGCCCACGGACGCTCGATGCATCGAAACCGATGGCCGATTCCCCAGCGGCCCCGCTCGCCCCGGCAAGTGACTTACTGAGCGCCACGTCGGTCGCTCTGAAGGCGGGTTCCGGACGATTCCGTGGCTCTCGCGCTGGCACGGCCTGAACGGCTGGTTCGCCTTATCACATTCGGCGCCATGAGCAACCTCACCGCCATCGAAACGCGAGCGATCGATGGACTGCCGCGCGGGGGGGCGGGCCGCGCACGCAGGCCGCGGGCTGTGCTCACGCCAGCAACCGAACGGCATCGAGGGTTGTAGGAGAAACTGGCCGCGCTCACAGGTTGCGGACTGTACTCACGCCAGCAACTCGTTGATCACGTTGCCGCCGAACTGGGAAAGCTGCTTGAAACGGCCAGCGTGATAAAAGGTGAGCTGGTTGTCATCCAGACCCAGCAGATGCAGCAGCGTGACGTGGAAGTCGCGGACATGATGGACGTGCTCGACGGCGGTCATGCCCAGTTCGTCGGTTGCACCGATGGTGTGGCCGGCGCGGCAACCGCCGCCGGCGAGCCAGATCGTCATGGCATTGGGGTTGTGGTCGCGACCGTAGGCGGTCCCTTGGCGCACGCCGTTGTCGGGGGTGCGTCCGAACTCGCCGCACCACACGATGAGGGTGCTGTCGAGCAGGCCGCGCCGCTTGAGGTCGGTGATGAGGGCGGCGATCGGCTGATCGACAGCCCGCACCAGGTTGCCATGCGCGCGTTCGATGAAGTCGTGGCTGTCCCAGGATCCATGGTAAAGCTGCACGAAGCGCACCCCTTGTTCGACCAGCTTGCGGGCGAGCAGGCACTTGCGGCCGAAAGCATCGGTCGGTTCGGTGCCGATCCCGTAGAGTGCCTGTGTTTTCGCGTCTTCCCGGGACAAGTCGAGCAGCTCGGGCACTTGCAACTGCATGCGAAAGGCGAGTTCATAGTTGTCCATTCGCGCGGCGAGTTCGTCGTGTTCGGGATGCCGCGCGGCGTGCTGGCTGTTGAGCTGGGCGAGCAGTTTCAGGTTCTTGCCTTGCCGCTCGAAGGAGACACCCGCGGGGGGCGTGAGGTCGAGAATCGGCGAGCCTTTGGCCCGGAGCGGGGTGCCCTGAAAACTCGCGGGCAAAAAACCGTTGCTCCAGTTGGCCGCGCCCCCTTGCGGATAGCTGACCTCGGGCAGCACGATGAAGCCGGGTAGGTCTTGATTGAGGGTGCCGAGGCCGTACGTCACCCACGCCCCGATCGCGGGGTCGCCGCCGAAGCGGTTGCCGCAGTTCATCTGATACATGGCGGTCGGGTGATTGACGCTATCCACGGTGCAGCCGCGGAAGAAACAGAGCTCGTCGGCGACGCTGGCCAGATGCGTCCAGTTCTCGGCCATGTCCGCTCCGCTCTCCCCGGCCTTGATGAACTTGAACGGACTTTGCACGTAGTAGCGTTTGCCGCTTTCCATGGCTGACTTCTGTTGGCCCTCGCGCACGAACTCCTGGAGGTGCAGTTTGGCGAGCAGCGGCTTGGGATCGAAGGTGTCGATGTGCGACGGCCCCCCCTCCATCATCAGGAAGATCACGTTCCGGGCCTTCGCCGGGGAAAAATGGCTCGGTTTGGGGGCCAGCGGATTCTTTCTGGCCTCGCCGGCCAGCAAGGTGGTGAACGCCACGCTCCCCAGGCTCGCGCCGAGGCCATACAGGAACTCGCGCCGCGCCGGGCAGGGCGGCATGGAGGCGGCGCTGAAAGCGCGGAGGTTAGTAGACATAGGCAAATTCGTGGGAGTTGAAGATGACCAGGCAGACGTCGGCAAGCGCGCGGATGTGGTCCGGCACGTCCGCCGGCTGGAGATCGGGCACGAACTCCGCGTAAGCGTGCAGTTTTTCCACGAAGGAAAACCTCTCGCCGGTGTTTTCCTCGACTGCGTCGCGGCGGACTTCCAGCGGCGGTGTGTGGGCCGGGGGTGTGGTGCCGCGAATCAGCGCTTCGATCTCGCGCCAGTGCGCCAGGCAGCTTTGCCGTTCCTCGACGCTGGGTCGTCGGCACAAGGCGAGTGAGAAGATGCGGTCGATGGCTTGCTCATCGTTCTGGGTTTCCTTCACCGCGCGATTCGCCAGGGCCAGCGCCCGCGCGTGAGCGGATTGGCCGTTGAGCAGGCTGAAAACCTGCGGAGTCACGGTGCTCGCTTCGCGGCGCTCGCAGGAAAAGTCGGGGGCGGGGGCATTGAACACTTCCCGCATCGGATCGGGCAGGCCACGGAGCTTGAGTGCGTACAGCGAGCGGCGATGACGCTGTCGCGGCAGCGGATTCGGCGTCCAGGCGGCGGCGAAGGTGCCCATCACCTGGCGCGGTTGTAACGCGGCTTCGAGATGAATTTCGGGTCGGTTTGGAATGCCGCCCAGCGTGGGATTGAGTTCGCCCGTGACCTTCAGCATGGCATCGCGCAATTCCTCGGCGGAGAGTCGCCGCGGTTTGAAGACGGCGTAACTCGTGCCGGACGGGTCCTTGGCCTCGAGCGTTTTCCGCTCGGGGTGCAAGGAGTCGCGGCGATACGTCTCCGAGAGCATGATCAGCCGATGCATCGCTTTGATGCTCCAGCCCTGTTCCACGAACGTCGCCGCCAGCCAGTCGAGCAGCTCGGGATGCGTCGGCCGCTTGCCGGTGCTGCCGAAGTTGTTTGGATTGCCCGCGATGGGCTGATCGAAATGCCAGAGCCAGATGCGGTTCACGATGGCGCGCGTGGTGAGGGGATTCTCGGCGCTGGCGACCCACTCGGCGAAGGCCCGGCGGCGGCCTTCGATCGTGTCGGGGATGGGTGTCGGCTGCACGGAAGCCAGCACGCTGAGGACGCCGGGTGGCACCTTCGGCCCCGAAGCGAACGGGTCGCCGCCAAGGAGGATGCACGTCTCTTCCAGTTCGCCGGCGTTCAGACGATTGGCGGGCATCCGCAAAGGCTCGTAGACCGCGCTCATCCGCGGAGTGCGGCCGCTGTACACCGACAGCGCCACCGGCTCGTAACGCTCGAACTCCCACTTCAGCCGCTCCAGTTCCTTCCGGGCGATGCGCTCCAGGCCGATTTCCGCCGGCGTCCAGCCCAGCATTCGCGGCGGAAACTGGTCTTCCGGCACGCCTTGCTTGAGCAACAGGTTGCGGGCGGCAGCGAACAGGCCGCCCCGTCTGGTCTGGCCCAGTTCTTGCACTTGCCGCACCGCGGCGTCCCACGCTGTTGGGTCGAGTTGTTTCTCGGCGAACCATGCTTTCGCCGCTTCTAGCGATTTTTCATCGAGCCGTTTGAGTGTGGCGAGATGATCGGCGCGGCGGAGTTCGAGAAACTTCCTTTCCTCGAAGCCCAGGGAGTTCTCCACGTCCAAGAACGGAGCGGGGCGCTCGGCGATCTGCGTGGTCGCGAACACCGCTTGGATTGCGTAATAATCGCGGGTCGGGATCGGGTCGAACTTGTGATCGTGACAGCGGGCGCATTGCAGCGAGTGTGCCAGGAAGGTCTCGCCGACGCTGTTCACCACGTCGTCGAGGAATCGCTGCCGGGCGATTTTCGCGACTTCCATCCCGGTGAGTTCCCACGGTCCCATCCGCAGAAAACCGGTGGCAATGAGCAGCTCGGGATTGTTCGGCTCGATTTCATCACCGGCAAGTTGTTCACGAATGAAGCGGTCGTAAGGCTTGTCGGCGTTGAACGAGCGGACGACATAATCGCGGTAACGCCAGGCGTTGCCGCGCTCGTAGTCGTTGGCGAAGCCGCTGGAATCCGCGTAGCGGGTCACATCGAGCCAATGCTGGGCCATCCGCTCGCCATAATGCGGCGATTGCAACAACCGTTCGACGACGGCGGCAAAGGCCTCCCCATCGGGCCGCGGATCGTTCACAAACGCCTCGACTTCCTCGGGTGCGGGCGGCAAGCCCAACAAGTCGAAGGTGGCACGCCGAATCAGCGTCGCGCGATCGGCCAGCGGGGCCGGCGCCAGCCCGACCGGCATCCTCGCCAGGATCAACACATCGATCGGATGACCTTCCGACCGCGGCAGCACGGGCTTGCTCACCGGCTGGTAAGCCCACAGCCCCTCGAGTTGGTACTTGCGATTCGTCCACTCGGCGGACAAGCCGCCGCTGGTCTTCACCGTGACGCCATCTTCCGCCGACCAGCGCGCTTCGTGAACGCGGGCAATCTCTGTCTGCCGAGCTTCATCCGGCCAGGGCGCTCCGCCCAAAATCCAGTCGTTCAGCCAGCCGAGTTGCTCCGCGTTGAGTTTGTCCGCCTCTTTGGGCGGCATCGGCGACCAGTCGTCGTGCGTGCGTGTCGCCGCAAGATATAGCGGACTTTCTTCTGGCTTCCCGAGGACGATACTTGGGCGTCCGCTCTCACCGCCCCTCAGCAGCGTCGCTCGTGAACTCAGATCCAGCCCGCCCGCGAATTCCTTCGCCTGGGGACCATGGCAGCCCCAGCACTTTGCCGCCAACAATGACTTGATCCGTCGCACGAACAACTGCTCGGCCTTTTCCACCTCGTCTGCCGCGGCAAACCCATGGGCCAACGTGCCGGAACAGACACTCATCCCGGCCATCACGACGGCGAAGATCACGCACCGCAGCATGGAGGCGTTCCAAGGCAGCTAGGACGAACGCGAGACCGTTCCAGGGACCATTCACCAGCCGCCATTGTACCACGTCGGCCGCTCTGAAGGCGGGTTCCGGACGATTCCGTGGCTCTCGCCCCGGCATGGCCTGAACGGCTGGTTGGCCTCAACACATTCGGCGCCATGAGCAACCTCACCGCCATCGAAACGCGAGCGATCGATGGACCGCCGCGCGGGGGGCGGCCCGGGTCCGCCGCATCCAGACGAATTTGCGGCGTCGACCGATGCGTTGCGGCAAACGGCCCAGGTCAGGATGCCCCGGTTCGGGCCCTCGCGATTTGCTGGCGGGCATGATCGATTCGCCGCAAGCAGCGCTCGCGGCCAAACAGGGCCAGGGCCTCGAACAGTCCCACGCCGGTGCTTTTCCCCGTCACGGCCAACCGGAGCGGATGCACGATCTGCCCCATCTTGAGGCCCTGTCGAGCCGCGACGTCGTGCACCACGGTTTCCAGATGGGAGGCCTCGAACGGCTCGGCGGCGGCCAACTCGTCGCGCAAGGCCGCCAGCAAGCCATCGGCCTCGGGCGCTTCGAGGAAGCGGACGCGGAAGGCTTTTTCGTCGTAGGCCGGTTCGTCGCCCGCCTGGAAGAATTCGTCGAATTCGAGGATATCGCTGAAGACTTTCAGGCGGTCCCCAATGGCCAGTAACACCCGCCGCAAGTACTCGCGGTCGACCGCTGGCGGACCGTCGGCCGCCCCGGCAAAGGCCGGCAGCGCTTTCAGAAAGGGCAGCACGCCCTCCACTTTTTCGTCCAGCGAGCGTTGTCCCATCCAATGGGCCTGAAAACTCTGGAGCTTCTCGGGATCGAAGCCCGCCGGCGCCTTGACGATCCGCTCGAGCGTGAAATGTTCGATGATCGTTGGCAGGGACATGATTTCCGTCTTGTCGTCGAGGGACCAGCCCAACCGCGCCAGGGTGTTGAGGAGGGCCTCGGGAAGGTAGCCCAACCGCTCGTAGTACTCGACCATCAGCGGGCTGAGGGTGGTCGAATTCCCCAGACCAAGGCGGGGAAACACGGCGTCGGCCCGCTCGAACAGCTTCTTGAGCTGAGGCGACTGCCGCAGCTTGTCCAGGTCGCGTTTGCTCAACTTCTTGGTGCTGCCCGGTGCCGTGATGAACGGAATATGCGCAAAGACGGGGGGCGGATGTTGCAGGGCTTCGTGCAGCAGGACTTGCACGGCCGTGTTGGTGAGGTGTTCTTCCGCGCGAATCACGTGCGTGATTTGCATGTGGGCGTCGTCGACGACGGTGGCGAAGTTGTACAGGAACGACCCGTCGCTGCGCATCAGCACGGGATCGGGCATCAACCCGCAGTCCCACTCCACGTGGCCGCGGACGGCGTCGTCCACCGCCACTTTGCGTTCCCGGGGGACGAGCAGCCGGACGACGTGCGGCCGGCCTTCCGCCACCCAGCGCTCCCTTACGGCCGGCGCCAGTTCCAAGGAGCGGCGGGAACTCAGGTACGGACGCTTTTGGGCCTCGGCTTGTTGGCGATCCTCGGCGATCTGCTCGGCCGTGTCGAAATCGCGGTAGGCGTGTCCGGCGGCCAGCAGGGTGTCGAGCGCGGCCCGGTACAGGTGCTGCCGCTGGCTCTGGAAATACGGACCGCAAGGGCCGCCCACCTCGGGGCCTTCATCCCACCGCAACCCCAGCCAGCGGAAGGCGCGAAAGATGGGGTCGAGGGCCGCGTCGAGATTGCGTTGCGCGTCGGTGTCGTCGATGCGGAGAATGAATGTCCCCTGGTTATGGCGAGCCCATAACCAGCAGAACAGGGCTGTGCGCATGCCACCGATGTGCATGTAGCCGGTGGGACTGGGAGCGAAGCGCGTGCGGACGGTCATGAAAACTCCTCGTTAGGGGTCTCATGATACGTCCCGTTTCCAAGCGACAGAAGCGTGCCCCGCGCCACCTCTGATGAATCTCCCCTCACCCCGCCGATCGCACCGGGAACAACCGGGGCGGAAGCGTCGGCATGAACGGCATGGGCCGCAGGTCCCACAGCCTGGGCAACGGCGGCGCGACCAGCCGCACTCCCCCCCGCGCGGTCTCGTCGATGGGAACCACGGCGGGAATCGCTGCAATCGGCATTCTCCGCCGGCAGGACCACCGATCGTGAACTAGAGTCGAGTCAAGAGGCGGCCAGATGGGTCGCGAGGACCGTTTCCTCGCCGCGCTTCTGACCACCGCGTGGGGCCGCCAGGTTCCGACATGACCTTCAACAGCTTTTTATTCTGGCTGTTTTTCGCGGCGGTGTGGGCCGTGTACTGGCGCTTGCCGCACCGCGCCCAGAACCGACTGCTGCTGTTGGCGAGCTACGTATTTTACGGCTGCTGGGACTGGAGATTTTTGGGGCTGATCGTCTTTACCACCTGTTGCGACTTTCTCCTGGCCCGGCGAATGGCGGCTTGCACTTCGCCGCGGCCGCGGCGGCTGTGGTTGACGGCGTCCATCGTCATCAATCTCTCGATCCTGGGCTTTTTCAAGTACTACGGGTTTTTCGCGCGCGAATTGGCGGCGCTGCTGACGGGTGTGGGCTTGACGCCGCTGTTGCCCACGCTCGACGTAGTCCTTCCGGTGGGCATCTCGTTCTACACCTTTCAGACGATGAGCTACACCATCGACGTGTATCGGGGGCGCGTCCGCCCGGCGGCGAACTTGCTCGATTTCGCCCTGTACATCGCCTTCTTTCCGCAGTTGGTGGCGGGACCAATCGAACGGGCGGAAACGTTGTTGCCGCAGGTCTTGCAGCCGCGGCGCTGGCACGGCGATTCGTTCGCCCGCGGTTTGTATTTCGTGGCATACGGCCTGTTTCAGAAAGTGGTGGTCGCCGACAACATGGCCGTGCTGGTCAATACGGTGTTCCGCACGCCTCCCAGCGCCTTGAGCAGCCTGGAAGTCGCGCTGGGAATTTATGCCTTCGCCTTCCAGATCTACGGCGATTTCGCCGGGTACTCGTCGATCGCTCGTGGCGTGGCCCAATGGCTGGGCTTCGAGTTGATGTCCAATTTCGAGCGGCCGTATCTGGCCCTCGATCCCAGCGATTTCTGGCGCCGCTGGCATATCAGCCTGTCGCAATGGCTACGGGATTACCTGTACATCCCGCTGGGAGGCAACCGAGGGGGAGCCTGGCTGACCTACCGCAATTTGTTGCTGACGATGCTGCTAGGTGGACTTTGGCATGGCGCCAATTGGACATTCCTCGCGTGGGGAGCTTTCCACGGCCTGTTGCTGTGCGGTTTTCGCCTTTTTGGTCGCCGTCGAGAAGGGATGGCCCTCGCGCCGCGGCAGCGGCTCTTGCAAATGGTGGTGATGTTCCATGGGGTGTGCCTCGGCTGGCTGTTTTTCCGGGCCGATTCTCTTCCGCTGGCCCTGTCCCTGTTGGGCCAACTGCTGACGCCGCCGACGGTGACTCCCCTCGCGACCACCATCCTGGGGACGATGCTGTTCTGCGTCGGTCCGTTGATGGCCTACGAAGTGTGGGTCGAGTCGCAACGCGAGCCATTGCCCTTGCTCAATGCTCACTGGCTGCCGCGCGGATTGGCCTACGCCTACGTGGCGCTGATGTGTCTGTTGATTCCCCCTCCGGTCGCCGCGACCTTCATTTACTTCCAGTTCTGACACGGCGGGGCGAATATCCCGCGCGTGAGCCGATCGTTCCCATGAGCACCGCCGCCCTGCCTGTTCGCGAATCAGCCGCATCCAGCGGCGATCAATCTGAACCGCGGACCGTGCCCGCGGCGGCCACCGTCGCGCGCGGCCGCGACGAATGGCGGGTGGTGGGCGTGGTGTTGGCCGTGTTGGGGCTGACCGAAGCGGTCTTCCGCCTCGGCGGCGACCGGTTGTCGAAAGATGTCGCCCATCTGCAAGCGTTTCCTCGGTTGGCCGAACGCCTGGCTCAAGGCCGGGGCCGCGGTCCGCGAATTTTGTTCCTGGGGAATTCCCTCACGCGACACGGAGTGGACGAAGCCGAGATTGCGGCGGTGTTTCGAGAGCGCCTGGGCGTGCAACCCCTCACGCTGAAAATCGTGCCGGACAATACGGCCATCGCCGACTGGTATTACGTCTATCGCAACCAGTTCACCGGGGCGTCACGGGCGCCGGACCTGTTGGTGATTGGCTTCGAGAATGGCCATTTGCGGGATGCGCCCTCGCGGCATGTCGATCGCCTAGCGCAGTACTACTGCACGTGGTCCGACTGGTGCGACTTGTGCCGCTTCGACCTGCCCGATTGGGAATCGCAAGCCGTGTTTGCCTTGGCCAGGTGCTCGGCGACCTTCGGGAATCGGGATCGCGTCACCAGGCGATTGCTCGACACGCTGATTCCCGGCTATCGGGCCGGCATGGAGCGGATCAACGCTTCGCTGCAAGCAGCGGCCGCACCCCTTGCGTCCCCCTCGTATGAACGCTTGCGCAAGCTGCTCGAACTGGCCCGTGAGGATGGCGTGGAGGTGGTGCTCGCCGCCATGCCTGTCCCCGAGGATTACGACTTCGATGCGGAACTCCTTTCCCTGGTCGACCAGTCCGCGGTGCAACTGCTCGATTTGCGGCGGTTGGAGACCATTACTCCCGAGATGTTTTTTGACGGTCTGCACATGGATGCCGCGGCGGCCAAAGCCTACAGTCGGGCACTCGGCCACGCGCTGACCACCGTGGTGCAACCAGCGGAAGGGACGGCCGGGCGGCTGAAACATGCCGGGGGAGACGAAATCGTTCATGCGCCGCCGTCCGCCGCGACCGGACACGATCGCACACCGCCGCCGCACGATCGCTCACCGCCGTAGGGATCGTTCACCGCACCACAGCGGAGTAGCACGCACCACAGCGGAGTAGCACGCACCTCGGCGGAGTAGCACGCACCACGGCGGAGTAGCATTCGGCGCGGTGCGTCGCGCCAGCGGGTGGGGCCGCCTGTGTCCCGCGCGGCCAAAGCGACAGCCTCTGTCGCATGCCGCCGCGGGGACGAGCGGTCTCTGGACCGCGCCAGGGTATCAGGATCGCCGTCAGACCGGCCCGCTGACGGCCTCACCAAGAAACCAACGCCGAACCAGGGAGTCAATCCCGCGGACCAGACCACCACACCGCCACCACCGCGGTGGAATGACCGCGGGGGCCAGGATCGAGAAACTCATGGGACTGGTTGTTTATTTCGCCACGTCCCACCACCAGCGGCCGGCGGGCAAGGACACTTTCGTCAGAGTGCTCGATTCCCGCGCGACTTGCTCGTCCTTCACAACCGCGAGCAGGTCCGCCCGCACACCCCCCGCCACTTGCACCACCACGTCTTTGCCGTTGTACACGCGGTGGTTGACGACGGAGTCGACCTCTCGCGGCACGGGATACGTTGCCGGCCGGTAGCCGCCTTGCGGCGCAAATACGCCGAAGTCGAGTCCGGCGCGGTCTTCCAATCGTTCGTGACGAATCAACGCGGCCACCAGCGCCAGGTCGAAGATGTTCTGCGTGTCGGCGAAGACCAGGTCGCGGCGAGCCAGTTCCGCATAACGGTGAGTGAAGTTCTGGGCGAACAGGCGGTTCGTGGCTTCCGCTTGTCCCGTGGGCAGATGCTGGCCCGTCTCGGTGAGCAGTTGGTTCTCGGAGAGGCACTTCACCGACTGGCCTTGGATTTCAAAGGCCGTCCGATCGGGCGAGTGATACACGGCGTCGTAGTGCATGGTCAGCCACCAGCGCAAGGCCTCCATCGGCGGCGGATTTTTCTGCAAATTGAGGGGCAGCAAATCGAAATAGCTGGGGATGCCTTTGCCGGCGTCGAGTTTGTCGATGCCGATGAGCTTCATCCGGTAATCGGCTTCCACGATCACGCGGGCCACGCGGCTGTCGGCGGGCACGCCCCACACCACGACATCTTGCCGGCCCAGGCGTTTTTGCAATTGGTTGACCCAATTGCGCACGCCGGCCCCGGCCGACAGCGGACCCCGGGCCAACGATTGTTGAGCGTACTCCTGGAGCGCTCGGACCCCTTCCTCGCGGGTATTGATCGAGCAGCCGAAATCGGCTTCCCCGCGGAGGAACGTCCGCAAAACGGTGACGAAATCGTCCAATTGCAAGATCGGACGCCCGCTGTTCAGGCCCACCGGCTGACCCGGAGCCTGATACTGCCATCCTTCCGCCGGGCCGGCCAGCAGCAGGTCTTGGGCCTCGGTGTCCACGAACACATACTGCACGCGGGTCAAGCCCGCGAAGAGGGCCATCGACTGCGGAACTGGCAAACCGTCGGCGAGCCGCTGTGCCACTTCCTGTTCCAACCGCGCCAGCGACACGACCCGCAGCACACTGGATTGGGCCATGTCGTCATTCAGACTGGCTTTTCGCGCTTGCGCGGCCACTGCCGCCAAACTGCCCGTGGCATCTTTGGCCGCCGCCCGGCTTAACACGCCTTCGGGAGACACGCGCACCCCGGTGGGGAAGGGCGTCATCGTGCCCCCCACTCCGTCTTGATCTTCCCATTCTCCCGAGGTGTTCTGCTGAATCAGCATCATCAGCGTGCCGAAATCGGCCATCGCCGCGCCACCCGCCAATTGGGTTTGCCGTCGTGCGGCCTGCCCTTGTGCTTGAGCGCGGGTTTGACGGGGCGCGATCCGCCGCAACGTGGCTTGCGCCGCCGCTGGTGCGCCAGCTTGCTGCTGCGCCGCCGCGACTTTCTGCAACAACTCGGCCTGCAATTGCGGATTGGCGACCTGGGCGGCCTGTTCGAGGGCGGCACCAAACTCCCCCGCGGCGAGATGTTCGGCCACGAGTTGTTCGGGAGCAGCGGCCTCGGCTGGGCGGGCCCCCAGGTAAACCGCCACACTCGCCAGCATCAACCACAACCGAAACCAGTGGCCGCAAGGGACCATGACGCTTCTCCCAGAATCTGCAACGCAGATGTTGTACATGCCGCCGCGCTGAGACGTCCTCCGCCGCCACCCTCCACGGGGCGGTGCAGTCAGTCCCCGTTTAGCATCGTCGTCTCCACGGGCGGCGTCAAGCTGTTTCTGGCCAATCGGCGAGGACTTTGGAGTGTTGTGCCCGTCACGTGCGACATCACACAAACCCGCTAGAATGCCGCCGCCTGGCGCTTGCGGCGCCAACGGCTGAGCGTCGCACGACACGCGCGGCTTTCGCCGCTGCCAGAGTTTGCCTGATCGAAGTCTCCGGTTGGTTCAGAGCCTGCCGTGGGTGGCGTGCCGTCGGCGGGAAAACCTCCGGCGGCGACTCGGGGCCAGCCTTGAGATCCAGGAGCGGGATCGTGCCGGAACTCCCCGAAGTGGAAACAATGGTTCGCGGAATTCGCACGGCCGTCGAGCGGCGGCGCATCGTCGACGTGCGTTGGTGCCCCACCCCTTGCCGACCGTTTTCGCTGTGTCCGCCATTTCCGGAGTTTGCCGAACGGCAACGGGGACAGGTGGTGACCTCCGTGGAACGCTTGGGAAAACGGGTGGTTCTGAATCTGTCGGATGGAGCGACGGTAGCGATCGAACCGCGGATGACGGGCTTGCTGCTGCTGGCCGATCCCCCCGATCGAGAACACCTGCGGTTGGAATGGCGATTTGCCGGTCGCGGCGAGTTTTCCAGATTGTGGTTCTGGGATCGCCGCGGGTTGGGAACGGTGCGTTATGATCCCCCCGGCGTGCTGCACGCCGTCTTGAAGTCCAAACTCGGTCCCGACGCCCTGCGGATGACCCTTGCCGACTGGCGGTCGAGGTGCCGGGTGACGGCCCGCCCCATCAAGGTGGCGCTCCTCGATCAGAAACTGGTGGCGGGCATCGGCAACCTGTATGCCAGCGAGATCCTCCACGCGGCGCGGATTCATCCCGCACAACCGGCTCGCACCCTCACCACCGCTCAGCTCACCGGCTTGCATCGAGCCGTGCAGCGCGTCCTGGAAGAGGCCATTCGCTATGAAGGGTCCACGTTGGGAGATGGCACGTATCGCAACGCCCTGAATCGGGCGGGGAACTACCAGAACGTCCACAAGGTCTACGCACGGTTCAATGAGCCGTGCCCAACGTGCAAAACTGGGCGAATTGCTCGAATCGTCCAGGCGCAGCGGTCGACTTTCTACTGTCCTCGGTGTCAGCGGCGGCGATAAGACGCAGTTCGCGGTTGGGGGGCTTCGGCTGATCGGGGAAGTGGCGAAGGCTGCGGAACCAGGACTGCGGATTGACAAACTTTTCGGCTCCATGTAAGTTCCCGCAGATACCCATTCGCCGACTTTCCGTAACGGATTAACTGGCAAGATGTTCTCGCCGGCGTTGGTCACCCGCGAGGCGCAGGCCCGCATCTCAGGAAGAGTTGCCATGCGGTTGTGTCTGTGCTGGGCTTTGGCTTGGTTGGGGCTGAATGCCCTCCCTCTGGCTGCTCAGGAGTTAAGCTGGGCCCAGAAGATGTTCGAAAAGCAGCGGCTCGACTTCGGGAAAGTGGCCACTGGGGCGAATTGCAGCGACCAGATCACCATCCGCAACATCTACCAGGAAACGATTTTCGTCACGGATGTGCGAACCTCCTGCGGGTGTGCCGCGGCCAAGGTAAGCGCCCTGCAAATTCCCAGTGGTCAGTCGGTCGTCCTGACGGTGACGATGGACACCATGCGCTACCGCGGCAAACGAGATTCGAATGCCATCGTCACGCTCAGCGAACCAACCAAGGGGCTGACGGACGTGGTCCGCATTCCTGTGTCGGTGTATATCCGCAGCGATGTGGTGTTCACTCCGGGCGTGGTGAACTTCGGTACGGTGGATCAAGGGGCCGAAGCCGAACGGAAAATTCACGTGGCCTACGCGGGGCGCGCCGACTGGAAGATCGTGGATGTGCTGTCTCCCAAGCCGTATCTCTCGGCGAAAATTGTGGAAACCAGCCGGGTGAGCGGGACGGTGGACTACGATCTGCTGGTGACGCTCAAGGGGAATGCTCCGCTGGGGGTGCTGCGGGACCAGCTCACGCTGCTGACAGACGATCAGGGGACGCCGCACGTCCCCTTGCTGGTCGAAGGGCGCGTGGAGAGTGATTTCACCGTGACACCGGAAGTGTGGAACCTAGGGACCGTGACGGCCGGGACGGTGAAAACCACCAACCTGGTTGTGCGCGGCCGCAAACCGTTCAAGATTCAAGGCATCGAGTGCACCACGGCGATGGAGAGCTTTCGCGTGGTGCTGCCCCCCGATGAAAAGCTCGTCCACGTCTTGCCCCTCAAATTCGTGGCTCCCAGCGAACCGGCGGACATCGATGAACTGTTCACCATCAATGTGCCCGGACGGCCGGAACCGTTGACCTTTCGGGCACAAGGGAAAGTGATTGCCGCGGCCGGCAAGGGGATGTGACCCGCGGCACCAATCCAAATCTTGAACAAACTCGGGTCGCTGGCAGGTGAGACCGGCCAGCGGGGGCCAATTGCAGCGAGTTGTTCAGGGGAAGCGGCTGTGCCGGTGGCGCCTCACCCCACTGCCGGTTTGCGTTCCGTAAAGCATCAAGTCCGATACTCGAAGTCATGCACGACTTCGAGCTGGAACAGTTGCGGCGCAATCCCGCGTGGCGTAACACGCTGAAGACCTATTGGGAATTGCAGACGCAAGCCCGGCAAACGATCCCCGAATTTGACGGCTGGGTGCCCCGCGTGACGGAAGTCCCCAAAGTCGATCCGGCACTCCTCTCCAACGTGCATGGCCGGTTGATCGCGTTCGGCTTTCTGAAGTTCGATCTGTCGAACCGGGAAGTGGGGATGCGGTATCAGCTTTCGCCGCTGGGTCGACATGCCATCGGCGCCGCGTCCGCCGAAGATGCGGCAGAACTCGCCGATTCCGTCGCCTGACGAGTGTCCGCTCCTCCTCCTTCGTCGCGCGAGATGCTCCTTCGACCCGCGGGAAACTCCCAGGGCGCAGCCTGCCTGTCGTGCTCCGCGTGCCGCGCTGCGGCACTGCCCCCTTGCGGCACTCAGCCCCTGCGGCGCTGACCCCCCCTGCGGCGCGAACCCCCCCCGCTGCGGCGCTGAAGCGCTCACGAGTTTACGCACCGTCGTGAACGGGGCTTCCCCTCGCCGGCGGAGGCCGCGGGAGTTTCGACGGCCGGCATGTTCCCGGCCGCGCGTGTGTCCTCAACGCCAGGGCGCGTCCTGCACTACCCCAGGCTCATCGTCACCGTCTTCAACTCGGTGTAGTTGGCGAGTGCGGCTTCGCCCAACTCGCGACCGATGCCGCTCTGCTTGAACCCTCCGAAGGGCGCGGCCGCGTCGAACACGTCGTAGCAGTTGATCCACACCGTTCCCGCCCGGACGCTATGCGCGATTTTGTGCGCCTTGGTGATGTCGCGGGTCCACACCGCCGCGGCCAGGCCGTAATGCGTGAGATTGGACCGCTCGATCACTTCGTCGACCGATTTGAACGGCAGGATGCTCATCACCGGGCCGAAGATTTCGTCCTTGGCGATGGGCATGTCGTCGGTGACCTTGGTGAACACGGTCGGCTCGATGAAATAGCCTTTCTTGCCGACGCGGCCGCCCCCCGTGACGCAGTGCGCGCCGGCTTTGTGGCCCAGCTCGATGTATTTGAGGATCTTGTGGAACTGGTCGGCGTCCACCTGCGGTCCTTGCGTGGTATCCGGATCGAAGGGATTGCCCAGCCGGCGGGCCTTGGCCCGAGCCGTCACTTTCTCCACGAACTCGTCGTGAATTTTCTGCTCGACGAAGACGCGGCTGCCGGCACAGCAGCACTGCCCCTGGTTGAAGAACAAGCCGAACTCGGCGCCGGCAATGGCCGCATCGAGGTCGGCGTCGGCAAAGATCACGTTGGGGCTTTTGCCGCCCAGTTCGAAGGTGGTCCGCTTCAGCGTGGCGGCGGCGTCGCGCATGATGATTTGCGCCGTCTCGGTGGAACCCGTGAAGGCGATCTTGTCCACGCCCGGATGCTTGACGATGGCGGCGCCCGCCGTGGGACCATATCCCGGCAGCAGGTTGATCACCCCCTTGGGAATGCCGGCCTCGAGGGCCAGTTCCCCCATCCGCAAGGCGGACAGCGGGGTCTGTTCGGCCGGTTTCATGACGATGGTGCAGCCGGCCGCCAAGGCTGGTCCCCATTTCCAGGCCACCATCAACAACGGGAAATTCCAGGGGATGATCTGTCCCACCACCCCCACCGGCTCCTTGCGGGTGTAGCAGAAGTAGTGGCCCCGAATCGGAATCGTCTCGCCGTGGATTTTGTCGGCCCAGCCCGCGTAATACCGCAGGCAGTCGATGGTGAGGGGCAGGTCGGCGTTGCGGCTGTCGCGAATCGGTTTGCCGTTGTCGAGCGTCTCCAGCGCCGCCAATTCGTCGATGTGCTTCTCGACCAGATCGGCCAGCCGATGCAGCAACCGGCCGCGATCGCGGGCATCCATCTTCGGCCAGTCCCCAGTCTCGAACGCCTTGCGGGCGGCCTTGACCGCGAGATCGACATCGGCGGCATCGGCCTCGGCGACATCCGCGATTTTCTCCTCGGTGGCCGGATTGAACGTGGGGAACGTTTTGCCGCTGCGGGCCTCGACCCATTTCCCGTCGATCAGCAGTTTCGTCTGGCGGATTTTGGGCGGCGCCACCCGCGGTTTGGCGCCGTTGGACGACTTGGCGGCGGTACGAGCCGTTCCATTCTTTTTGGCGGTGGTGGTCGGCATGGTGAGTTCTCCGAGAGGGGACACGGAACCGCAAGCTGCCAGAAATTGCCCGCCGGAACGGCAGGTCACACGCTCCTGCCGAGCACTCCAAATCTCCCGGCGGTCGCATGGTGCCACGGGGACGCAGACAGGAACGCCAACGGCGTTGTGGCCGATTGTACCATCCGCCGTGGTGAATCTCAGCCTAGCGGTTTCCCGGGACCGACAATGCGCTGGCCGCACGGTGCGCCTGGTTCGCCCGATGCGCCGGCCGCACAATGCACCGGCCGCACGGTGCGAGACCGCTCGATGCGAGACCGCTCGATGCGAGACCGCTCGATGCGAGACCGCTCGATGCGAGACCGCTCGATGCGAGACCGCTCGATGCGAGACCGCTCGATGGGAGCGAGAACGTTCGGTGCGAGACCGCTCGATGTGACGAGTTCGTTTCAGGCGCGATGACCCCGGCGAAACGTCCGCCGCGCCGCTTCGAGGGCATCGACCAGGATGTCGATTTCCTCCCGAGTGTTGTAGACCGCGAAACTCACCCGCGCGGTGGCGTCGACATTCAACCACGCGTGCAAGGGCATGGCGCAATGATGGCCGGCCCGAATGGCCACCCCCTGCTGCGCCAGTTTCGTGCCGAGATCGTGGGCGTGAATCCCCTCCACGGTGAACGACACGATGGCCCCCTTGGCAGGCACGTCGGGGCCGTGAATGGTCACTCCCTCGAGTTGCGAGAGTCGGGCGTGGCATTCCGCGAGCAACTGATGTTCGTGGCGGGCGATCGTTTCCAGGCCAAGCGCTCGGACGTAATCGACGGCGGCTCCCAGGCCGATCGCCTGGGCGATGGGCAGGGTTCCGGCCTCGAAACGGAAGGGAGGCCGTTTGAATGTCGAGCGATCCAGAAAGACCTCGTCGATCATGTTGCCGCCAGTGAGGAACGGATCCATCGCTTCCAGCAGTTCCAGGCGTCCGTACAACACGCCGATCCCCGTGGGTCCATACAGCTTGTGGCCTGAAAACGCCAGGAAATCGACGCCGAGCTGGCGAACATTGACCGGCCGGTGAGGTACCGACTGGGCACCATCCAGCAGCACCAAGGCACCCACGTCGTGGGCCCGTTGCACCAGCGTCTCCACGGGAGGCAGCGTGCCCAGCACGTTGGACATCCCGGTGACGGCCACGAGGCGCGTGCGGCGGGTCAGAACTTCCTCCAGCCGCGAGAGGTCGAGTTGTCCATCGGCGGTCAGCGGACAATAACGGAGCGTCGCTCCCGTGGCCTGGGCCGCCTGTTGCCAGGGGACCAGATTGGCGTGGTGTTCCAGCACACTCACCAGGATTTCGTCGCCCGGTTTGAGAAACTTGCGCCCCCAGCTATGGGCGACCAGATTGATCGCCATCGTGGTCCCCGAGGTGAAGACGATTTCGCTCAGTTCCTCGTAGGGGTCAAACTCGCGGGCGCCGATGAACCGCGCGATTTTCCCCCGGGCTTCCTCCAGCTCCGCCGTCACCCGCTCATGCAGGGGGTGCACTCCGCGGTGCACGTTCGCATTGTACTCGGTGTAGCACTCGACGAGCTTGTCGATCACCGCTCGAGGCTTGTGGGCCGTCGCCGCATTGTCCAAATACACCAGCGGCCGCCCCCCGGCCACAGGGCGGGAAAGGATGGGAAAATCGCGGCGCACCGCGGCGACATCGAAGGGAGCAGCAGCGAAGGCGGTCATGTGCGGCAGGGTCGTTCACGGGTGCGGAAAAGCGTGGCGGAATGGCTGCGGCTCAACAGCGGCGGGCGATTACCGTCGGGGGGTGCGGCCTTTCCTTGGATGGTCTCGCGGGGAGATGAGGTCGGTTGGCATGCCGCTCTCGGACGGCTCCCGCGGCCTGTATTTCCCTCCGCTGAGGACGCCCGGCGGTCTCCGGCGGCCGTCGTGCGGTCTGGGAGTGCAGCCGTCTCGACGTCCAAGCGCGTCCCCGCCCCGATTTCAAGCCGTGGATGAGGAAGCAGCCGCTGCCGAGGGCGGTTGTTCCAGCGTATACAGCAAGGTTTTGAGGATGCGAAAACCCAGCAGGCCGCATTTCTGCCGGCTGGGAGTCAACGGGACTTTCAACAGGGCCAGCATGTCCTTGGCTTGCAAGGCCCGCAGTTCGTCCAAGGTTTTGCCTTCAATGTGTTCGCACAAGATGGATGCCGCCGCCTGGCTGATGGCACATCCCTTACCGTCGAAATACGCGTCCCGGATGCGGCCATCCTCGATCCGCAGTTCCAGACAGAGTTGATCTCCGCAAATGGGATTGCGGTCGGAATGCGCGCACGTGGGGTTGGGGAGATGTCCCTTGTGGTAAGGCGACTCATAGTGGTCGAGAATATGCTCGTCGTAAATGTCGTCGAGTCGGTCGGTCACAATCACCGGCCTCGCGGAGCAATCGTTCCCTGTGCTACCCCCGATGGGTGCTCCCAGGGAGTGGACTGGTGGTCTCTGCCGGTCGACAATGGCCGCCAACGTGCCCCGCCGGAGCCTGGTTCGCACGGTCCCGCCGGCTGTGACCCCTTGCCCACATCCCATTTGAGGAAGCGTAGTATTTTAGGCGCGAACGGGACGCATTGCCAACCGCCGAGCGCTGGTGAGACGTGGCGCGTGGCGGGCCGCGGCGAACGCCGCGGCAGTTCTCGTCTTCCGCGAACGCTGCCCGCCTCGGGGTGTGTGTTCAGGAAGTGTTGCGGTTGCAACCGAGGCTGAGTGAGCGCTCGTGCGGAAAGTTGCCGGCGCCGGACAAACCCGCGCGGAACAAACCGACGCCGGACGAACGTGTTCGCCGTTCGTTGAATCGGCTTGGTGGCGTTCGCCGCTGCGCGTCAGGACGCAAATCGCCGCACCGCCGCGACGAACTCGACGACCCGTTGTTCGTCCACCGGCCGGTACACGTCCCCGTGCTGCTTGAAAAACGATCCGACAATCAAGCCATCACACCGCGGAAGGAGTTCCGGCAGCGACTCCACACCCGCGCCGCTGCCCACGAACACCGGCTTTCCGCCAGCGGCCGTTCGCACTTCCGTCAGGCGTTCGGGGTCGACTTGCAAACCGGTCGCCGCGCCGGACACAATCACCGCGTCGGCACCGCCGCGCCAGACGAGATCGTGTGTTTCCGACGCCAAGGGACGGTGTGCCAGCGGCGCGGAATGCTTCACATCGACATCGGCCAGAATCCGCACCCCCGTCGCTTGCCAGGCGACCCTGTCGCGCAGCAGCGCGTGCGCGATCCCCGTCACCAGACCCTGATCGGTCACCCGCGCTCCACACAGCACGTTGACCCGAATGAACTGCGCACCCGCCGCCGCAGCCACCGCCAGCGCCGCCCGCCCATCGTTGCGCAGCACATTGATCCCCAACGGCAGGGACGCACGCCGCCGCACTTCGACCGCCAACGCGGTCAAAGCGGCCAGTGTGATGGGGGGCACTTCCGCGGGGTAAAACGGAGCATCACCAAAATTCTCCAGCAGCAGGCCATCCACGCCCCCCGCCGTGAGTGCTTCCGCATCCTCGATGACCCGGCGGACCACCCCGGACCAGTTCCCGTCGAACTTGGGTGCTCCCGGCAGCGGCGGCGCATGCAGCATGCCGATGATCGGATGCCTCACCCGCGACCACTCCGCTAACACCGAAATCACGCCATCCGCCGTCATTCCCCGCCCTCCCCGCGGCCAGCACCACCAGTGGCGGCGTTGCCGTCGCCAGCCGGGCCGCAGTGGTCGCAAACCCGCGGCCTTGATGATCGCCAATCTGAGGTATCAGGTCCGCGGCAGCCAATCTGCGGTATCAGGTCTGCGGCAGCCAATCTGCGGTATCACGTCTGTGGTAGCCAATCGGCGGTAGCAGGGGGATCATTTGGTGCTTGCGGCAGCGTCCCCCGTGGTCGCGGCGAGGCGTCCCGCGGCCTTGCCGGTCTTGTTTCCGCTCCTTCGCCACCGCCGACCGTTTCCACCAGGCTTGGACCGCGATCCTCGGCCCCTGCACGTTACGGTTTTCGCAAGGCCTTGACCGCGATGTCCTGCACGACGCGGCGGATTTCCGAGCCGTCGGCGTTCGGCAAACCGACCCGCTGCACCAGCAGGATCACGAACACATCCTGGTGCGGGTCGAGCCAGCCTTGCGTCCCGAAGGCCCCGCCGTGGCCGTAGCTTCCCGGCGACAGCATGGCGGTCACACCCTGCGGTTCTCGCACGACGGCGAATCCGTAGCCGAACCCCATGCCCGGCACAAACCCCGTGGTCAAGTCGCCGGTTTGCACCTTGGTCATTTCCTGTAGTGTTTCCGGCTTGATCAGCCGCCGGCCATTCCACTCGCCTCCATTCAACAGGCATTGGTACAGCCGGGCCAGATCGGGACCGGTCGACAACAGTCCGCCAGCGGGAACGGGATGCCGGGAACCCTCTTCCAGGCCGATCAAAGGGCGTTGCGCTGCCACCAACTGGCCTTGCCGCTGCTCGTACAGTCCGGCGACGCGCACCCGCTGATCGGGACGCACGAACGGCGTGGTCTCGAACATCTCCAACGGTCCGAAAATGTGCCTGGTCAGGTAGTCGCTATACGATTCTCCCGACACGACCTCGACAATCCGGCCGAGGGTATCGATGCCCGCGTTGCAATACGCCCAGCGGCTGCCTGGCTCGAAATCGAGCGGACGCTGCGACTGCAGCAGGATCGACTCCCGCAGCGTCAACTGCCGGGTGTTGTACAGGTTGTCGTAGCCGGCCGGATAACCGCCCGGCAACCCCGACGTATGGGTGAGGAGATCGCGAATGGTGATCGGCCGCGACGGCTTGACCAGCGCGACCATGTTGTCTTTTTTCACGGCCAGCATCTGGCCGCGGAATTCGGGCAGGTAGTTTTCCACCGGGTCGTGGACAGCCAGGCGACCGGCTTCCTGCAACTGCATCACCGCCAGAGCCGTAATCGGCTTGGTCATGGAAGCGATGCGGAAGAGGACATCCATGCTCATCGGTTTCTTCGTCTCCCACGATTGATAACCGACGGCTTCTATGTGCGCGATTCCCGCTTTCGATCCCACCACCGCCACTGCCCCGGCCACCACCTCCTCGTCGACGAAGCGCTGCAACGCTCCCCGCAGCTCGCGCAGCACCGAACCGTCGAATTCCGCGGCGCCCACGGACGCAGCCGCCACGAACCAGCTCGCACACACCGCCAGGCACGACCAGAAACACCGGGGCATGAGGCACCTCGCAAAAGACAGTTCCGGCGCTGGCCGCACCACCAGCACAGCACCCCCTTCCGGACGGAGATTGTGGCGAGCCGCCGCCTTGCCGTCGAGCCTTCACGGGAAGCCTGTCTTCGCCGTCACAATCGCTGCGGACGGCAGGCCAACCGCGGTCGGCCCTGAGTCTTCCCCTTGGCAGCGGCCAGTTCCATGCGATAGCCTGGAAACGTCTCCAGTCAAAGGGTGCTCGAGTGCCGTCGCAGGTGCGTTCCCATGCGTTGGAACAGGTCGGAGGGGGACAGCGGCCCCGTCCCGGAAAGACGATCGCGGTCATGCCGGCTTACAACGCGGCCCGCACCGTCGAGCGGACCGTGGCCGACATTCCCGCCGGCAGTGTCGACGAAATCATCCTCGTCGACGACGGCAGTTCCGACAACACGCTGGAAGTGGCCCGCCAGCTTGGGTTGACGGTCGTGGCCCACGAGCGAAACCTCGGCTACGGCGGCAATCAGAAGACGTGCTATCGCCTGGCCCTCGACGCGGGGGCCGATTACGTGGTGATGATTCACCCCGATTACCAGTACGACAGCCGCTTGATTCCCGTCGCCGTGGAAATCTTGCGGCTGGGCATTTGCGACGTGGTGCTGGGATCGCGGATTCGCACGCGGGCCGAAGCGCTGGCGGGCGGCATGCCCAAGTGGAAGTACCTGGCCAACCGCTGCCTCACGTTCACCGAAAACGTGGCCCTGGGACAGAACCTGGGGGATTTTCACAGCGGGTTTCGCGCGTACCACCGGCATGTGTTGGAAACCATTCCCTACCCGCGCAATTCCAACGACTTTGTGTTCGACAGCCAGTTTTTGGCGCAAGCCGTGCACTTCGGCTTCAAGATCGGGGACATCCCCGTGCCGGTGCGTTATTTCGACGAAGCGTCCAGCATCAATTTTCGCCGCAGCGTGACTTACGGGTTGCGGACGCTGCAAGTTCTGGTGCAATTCTGGTCGCACCGTTTGGGAGTGTGGCGCTGCCCGCTGTTTGAACCAATGGTCCCGGCCAGCTCCCCGTCCCTGGCGGAAGAAGTTCCCTCACCGGTGTGATGATTCTCGGCAACCGTGCCCGACCGCGCGCCGGGACCGAGCCGCGGGGATGTGGGGCACTCGTTGACGAACGGGGAATTACCGAATCGTCTCGGACCTCGCGATCGGCTTTCAAGGCTGTTCGCGGCTCACGGCGGTGTGACGCCGCCCGCCGTCGCGCGGGCCGAAACCTGCTCACGGCACGGCAGGAGTTGTGGAAGTAGAGGACGTGGGCGCGGGAAATGCGCCCTGGTCGAAGCGGTCCCAGAATTCCGCGGGGGACCAACGCCGTCCGTCGCGCAAGGCGACGTCGAGTTCTTCCAGCGTGTCCATCCGGCGGACGACGTCCCATCCGGCGGTGATGTTCTGCGGGGTGACGATCAACCGCGTCAGCCGCAAACCGGCCAACGGCCGCAAATCGGTCACGCGGGTTTCTCCCAGATGCAATCGTTGCAGCGTCGGAAGCTGCCGCACCACGCTGATATCGCTCACCGGCGTTCGATGCAGTGTGAGGCTCACCAGCGGACATTCGGCGAGAGGCGTCAAATCGACGACCGCGGTCTCGTTCAGCCACAAACTTTCCAAGGGCATGCCGCGCAGGGGAGACAGATCGACCACCTTCGTCCCCAGCAAATTCAGACTCGTCAACGGCAAGCCCCGCAGCGGACGCAAGTCTTCCACCGGCGCGCCGTTCAGCCACAAGGTCCGCAGCGGCATCTGCGACAACGGCGACAGGTCGGCCACCTGCGTTCCCTCCAACGCCAATTCTTCCAGCGGCATTCCCCGCAGCGCGGAGAGGTCTTGGACGGGGCAATCTTTCAGCGACAAAAACTTCAAGGGAAGTCCCGCCAATGGGGAGATGTCCCGCAAGCCCGCCGCGTCGAATTCCACCATCGTGAGCTGGTCGTCTTCCCCCCGATAGCCCGTTTGATCCGCCTGAAACTCGGGGTTGACGGCGCGGAGTTGCTCCAGCAGCTTGTCCCAGCGCTCGGCGAGCGGATCGTGCACGGCGGGAGCGGTGGGAACACGGGGGCCTGTGCCGTTGGGCGGGGATTCCGCGGTGCCACAGCCGCTCAACAGCCACAGCAGGCTCGCCGCGACGAAAACCAGCCGATCGGCACAGGGGAGCGGAACGATCATCGGTTCGGTGGTCAGAGCGCGCGCCATTCTTCCTCGCCGCGGTTCGAGCAGCGGTTGCGGAGCGTCCCGGGAAGGTCTGCTCCGACGCTTCCGGAAGACTGACCTCAACCTAGCGCGGCGTGCAAGGAACACCACAAGAGGGTGCCGCTTCCCGCGAGCACCGTCAACAGCGCGGCGGAAAATTCGGAAACGAGGCGGGGGAGTCGACCTGCCTGGCATGTCAGCGGGAAAGCAGCCTGGGGATGCCCGCCCTGGGGTCGACGGTGCATGCAAACAGCCCGGCATTCCGTGGAATACCGGGCTGCTTCGGGAGGCTGACGAACAGGCGGCACGTCAGCGAATGAACAGCATTTCCTGGTAGGTGGGCAGCGGCCAGTGTTCGTCGGAGACGACGGATTCCAGTTCGTCGACCACTTCCCGAACGGCGGCGATGGCCGGCTTGACGTCCTTGAAGCAGTGCATCGCGGCTTCCTTGGGGTTCGACACGCCATGGCCGCCATGCCCCGGCAACTGGTGCTCCAGGGCGCCAATCCGTTCGACGAGGGTCTTGATCAGCGCCGTCACCTTTTCCAGCACGGTGGTGTCGAAAGCCACGCCCGCCGCCTTGCAGTTCGCCGCCGCCGCCGCCAGATCGCTTTGATACCGCACGGCGGCCGGGTAGATGATGGTTTTGGCGATTTCGTGCGTGAGCTTGGCCTCGACGTTGATCGTCAGCACGTATTGCTCGAAGTAGATGTCCTCGCGGCTTTGAAGCTCCCGCTTGGAGAGCACGCCGTACTTCTCGAACATCTGCACCACGGCGGGAGCCGTGATTTCCGGCAGGGCATCGACGGTCTGCTTGAGGTTGGGCAGCCCCCGTTTTTCGGCTTCCTGATGCCATTCTTCCGAGTAGTTGTCGCCGTTGAAGATGATCGCGCCGTGTTCGTCGATGATCTTCTTCAGCAGCGACTGCACGGCCGGCGGCAGCTTGCTGGGATCGCCGCCCGTGGCTTTTTCGAGTTCAGTGGCGACGTAATCCAGCGATTCCGTCATGATGGTGTTCAATGCCACCAGCGGACCAGCCAGCGACTGGCTGGAACCCACGGCCCGGAACTCGAATTTGTTGCCGGTGAAGGCGAACGGACTGGTGCGGTTGCGGTCGCCAGCGTCCTTGGGGAACGGGGGCAAGGTGTCGACCCCCACCGTCATCACGCCAGGCTGCTTGCTGGTGGTCGCCGCCCCGGACTTCTTGATCTGTTCGAACACGTCCGTCAATTGCTCGCCGAGGAAGATCGAAATGATCGCCGGCGGGGCTTCGTTGGCTCCCAACCGGTGGTCGTTCCCCGCGTGGGCCACCACGGCCCGCAACAGCCGCGCGTGTTTATGCACGCCCCGAATCACCGCCGCGCAGAACACGAGGAACTGCATGTTTTCATGCGGTGTTTTCCCGGGATCGAGCAGGTTCCCTTGCGTGTTGTTCCCCAGCGACCAGTTGAGGTGCTTGCCCGAGCCGTTCACCCCCGCGAAGGGCTTTTCGTGCAGCAGACAGGCCAGGCCATACTTTTCGGCCACGCGCTTCAAGGTCAGCATGATCAACTGCTGATGGTCCGTGGCGACGTTGGCGTTCTCGTAGATCGGCGCGATTTCGTACTGGCTGGGGGCCACCTCGTTGTGCCGCGTTTTGACCGGCACACCCAGCTTGTACAACTCCCGCTCCGTCTCCAGCATGCAGGCCAGCACCCGCTCGGGAATGGCGCCGAAGTACTGATCGGCAAACTCCTGGCCCTTCGGTGGAGGGGCACCGAACAACGTGCGGCCGGCGTTGATCAAGTCGGGCCGGGCGAAGAAGAAGTTCCGGTCGATCAGGAAATATTCCTGCTCGGGACCAGCCGTGGCCGTCACCATCCCGATGTTCTTGTGACCGAACAGCTTCAGCACCCGTTGCGCCTGGACGTTGAGGGCCTTCATCGACCGCAGCAGCGGCGTTTTCTTATCCAGCGCCTCTCCCGTCCACGAGAAAAACGCCGTGGGAATGCACAGGGTCGTCCCGTTCGGGTTTTCCAGAATGTACGCCGGGCTGGTCACGTCCCACGCCGTATACCCGCGGGCCTCGAACGTGGCGCGAATGCCTCCCGAGGGAAAGCTCGAGGCATCGGGTTCGCCCTGAATCAGTTGTGCTCCGGTGAACTCGGCGAGGGCCCCGCCGGTGCCATCGGGCGTGAGAAAACTGTCGTGCTTTTCCGCCGTCAAGCCGGTGAGCGGGTAGAACACGTGGGCGTAGTGCGTGGCCCCTTTTTCGATGGCCCAGTCTTTCATGGCCGAGGCGACGCTATCGGCAATCGCGGGGTCGAGCGGCTCACCCGCCTCGATCGTCTTCATGACGGCCTTGAACACGCTTTTCGGCAGGCGTTCCTTCATCACCTTGATGCTGAACACGTTCGTGCCGAACAACTCCCCCGTGGGCGTCTCGGCGAAATTCAGCGGGGTGGAAATGGGCTTGTAGTTGGTGACAGCCGAGATGGCGTTCAGTCGTGCGGCGCTACCGGACATGGAGCCACTTTCCTTTCGTGAGAGTTTGAGCGCGAAGACACTCGACGGCGACCGGGTTAGCAACTTTCGCGCCGCGGTCGAATACGGTCCGAGATTCTGGTGCTTCCCGAGACGCGAGTACCGCAAAATTCGGGATTCCTGCGCAATTCAGCCATCACCCGCAAAACGGCGACCGTCGTCCAGACCCCGTTCCGACCTTACCAAGTGCACATCGAACAGGCAGTGCTGCACGGAAGATGGGCGGTTGCCGGCTGGTTCGTGCCCGGCACGGTGCCGATTATGACAGGCTTGACCGGATTCGCAACCATCTTGGGCTTCCGAACCGATCCATCAAATGGTTCCCACCGCGTCATGGGTCGAGCATCGGTCACGGGCCAAGAATTGCCGTGGAACACTGGACGGTCGGAATGAGTTTGGTAGAATAGAGACGTGCTCCGGCACTGGAGACAGTGCCGCATCCGGGGCCGTAGCTCAATTGGTTAGAGTACCGGACTGTCGATCCGGTGGTTGCGGGTTCGAGCCCCGTCGGCCTCGCTTGTGCGAACAGATGCAACCCGGTGCGAACTCGCGCCGGGTTGTTGCCTTTCATCGGCTTGCGGCGATGCGTGCGGCGATTTGACTCCCCGCCCCTTGCGTCGCCAGCCCTCAGGTTCCCGCCGTCACTGGGCACTAGCGCTGCGACAGCCGATTGCTCAGCACTTCCCGCTGCTGTTGTTTGAAGGGAAGCCAGCGCAAGTCGCTTCGTTTGAGCTGCGCCTCCCACTGGGCGATGAATTTGCGGTCGAGTTCCTCCAGCCGCCACTTCCATTCGTGCTCGGCCCGCAGGTCGCTGCCGCGGTCGGCCTCGAGGACGCGGCGCACGGTGCGGGGAAGCCAATTCTGGCTCCGGAGGGCGGCATTCAGTTGCAGCCGGGGAGCGGGCAGGAGGGAATAGGGATGCAGCACGGCGTTCAGCTCGGCCACGGCGTCGGCGTACTTGAGATAGGCTTCCGCGACGGCCGGTTCGGGCGGCTTGAGGGCTTCGACCTCGTAGCGGCAGCGGGGACTGCTCAGCCACAGGCGGGACGTTTCGGCGTCGATCCGTACCTCGAATTCCGGCCGCAGTTGGAATTGCAGCCATTGCAGTTGGGCCGCGGCCTCGGGTTGGCGGACCAGGGCGGCGGCTTGCTGTTCGGCTTGTTCCTCGGCCAAGGCGAGAAAGCGGCGGACTTCGTCTTGAGTGACTTGCGCGGCAACGCCGGCATTCACTTGCAGCACGGTAAACCGCCGGTGCACCGGTTCGTACACGGTGACCTCGTTCATGGAGCTGATGTAGTCGTACACCTTGCCGGCATGAAACAGCGTGAGGCTGTGCGCGAGCACGGCGGGACGCTCGCCTGGGTGCGTGAGGTCGAGCATCCGCGTATGGACCCGTAATTCCTGAGCAGGCAGGCCAAAGGGCACCCAGAGGATCGACAGCCAGACAGCCCAGCAGGGTCGGAACATGGCGCACGGAACTCCCGGCGGCCAAGGCCGCGGTTCGCACTAACAGGAGGGCGGCAAGGGAGGCCTGCCCTATATCGCGGGGAGTGCCGAGCCGCCAAGAGCGTCCGACCGCCCGGCGGGCTTGACGGGGGGTGATTGCGGCAAAATCGCTCCCGGGGGGCATCCGAATCGGCAGGGACCGCCGATGGGACGGGCGGAATCACACGGGGATGATCACGCGGGGATGATCACACGGGGATGAGCTTCATGGAACTCTCCCGGTGCGACCGCGTCGGCAAACGGAGCGACCAATCAGGCCGTCATGACGGATCAGGCCATCATGACGGATCAGGCCATCATGTCGGGATCAGGCCATCATGTCGGGATCAGGCCATCATGTCGGGATCAGGCCATCATGTCGGGATCAGGCCATCATGTCGGGATCAGGCCGTCATGACGGATCAGGCCGTCATGACGGATCAGGCCATCATGACGGATCAGGCCATCATGGCGGATCAGGCCATCATGTGGGCCAGCAGCATGTCGTGCCAGGCTTGCGCCCAATCGCTGCTGCCCACCAGCACCAGCTTGCTGCCGGACTTGAGTAACCCCAGTTTGCGTCCGAGTTGCTCGACGAACTGAAGCTGCTCGCTGGGGGAGCTGGCCACGGCGGAGGTTTCGACCGGATAGACGCCCCAGAACAAGGTCATGCGGCGGGCGATGGCGGGGCTGTCGGTGAGGGCCACGATGGGCACCTTCCGCCGTTGTTTCGACAGCGCCAGCGCGGTTTTTCCGCCCCGCGTGGCCACGGCGATCAGGTCGGCTTGGAGGTGGTCGGCGGCGGCGCCGGCACCGTGCGTGATGGCTTCCGTGATGGCCTTGGCTCGGGAGCGTTCGGCAAGCAGAGCGTCGCTGGAGGTCCGCGGTTCGGCGAGGAGTTCCGCCTGCCGGGCGATGCGGCTCATCATGGCGACCGCGGCGACAGGATGTGCCCCCACCGCCGTTTCGCCGGAGAGCATCACGGCGTCGGTGCCGTCCAGAATGGCATTGGCCACGTCGCTCACTTCCGCGCGGGTGGGCAGCTCGTTCTGCTGCATGCTGTCGAGCATTTGCGTGGCGGTGATCACGGGCAGGCGGCGTTCGTTGCACAAGCGGATGATGCGTTTCTGCAAGGCGGGAACGCGGGTGATGTCGTCCTCCACCCCCAGGTCGCCGCGGGCCACCATCACGGCATCGGTTTCGTTGAGGATATTCTCCAGGTCGTCCAGGGCTTCCGTCTTTTCGATCTTGGCCACGATCCACGGAGGCGTCGCCGTGCCGTGCGCCGTGATGAGCTGCCGCAAGCGGCGGATGTCGCTGGCACTGCGGACGAAACTCAGGCCGATGTAGTCGAACTGGTGGTCCAAGGCCCACCGCAGGTCGGCTTCGTCCTTGGGGGTGATGCCCGGCGTGCTCAGCGCCACGCCCGGCAGGTTCACTCCCTGGCGACTGCGCACCCGGCCGGGTTGTTCCACGAGGCAAGCGGCACGGCCATGCACCCTGTCCACGGCCGTGACGCGGAGCGCCACCAGGCCGTCCGCGAGCAGCACGCGGTCGCCCACTTGCAGATCGTCAATGAGGCGTTCGTAGGTGCAGGTTAATTGATCGGTCCGACCGGGAGTCGGCTCGCGCACGAACTCCACGGTTTCGCCAGCGCGGCAGAGGAAGCCGTCGTCGGGCAACTCTCCCAGGCGGATTTTGGGTCCCGAGAGGTCGCCCAACAGTCCCAACGGACGTTGCAACACGCGGGATAATTCGCGAATCGCGGCGACCGCCCGGCCATGACTTTCCTGGTTGCCATGCGCGAAGTTGATGCGGAAGACATCGACGCCGGCATCGGCGAGCGCGTGCATAAGCTCCGGAGTCGATGACGCCGGTCCCAACGTGGCCACGATCTTGGTTTTGATGGCGGCGACCTCGGTGTAGCGTGGAGGTGTTGCGGGGGTGCTGTCCGTCATCACACCGCTTTCTTAGGCCGGCGGGTTGTTTGTCAGGCTGGGAGGTCGATGGTCTCAACCGCGTGGTTCCCTGCCGTCGGGCGGAGACGGTTCAGGACGCCACGGAGCCGCCTACTGGGGAGGCGGCTGCGCGCTGAACAACTTCTGGTTGATCGCCTTCACCGCTTCGCCCGGAGCGGCGACGGGGAGTTTCGCCACCAGTTTTTGGGTCTTGGGCAGCAGGCACTCGGTGTCGTTGCAGGCTTGATAAGTAATGGCGATTTCGATGTCGTCGGTCTTTCCCCCGGCTGATTCGGGCACGGCCAGCACGCCGAAAATATCCACGCGGCCTTCGTAAATGGATACCGGCTCGTCGGCATAACTGGGCCGCGAGAGTTTTCCCTTGGGGTATTTGATGGCGGTCAGCCGCGTGCCCGCGGTGCTTTTCAAGGCGACCTCGGTGGGTTTGGTGTCGGTGGAAGCCGGGTTAGCGTTGACATGCCAGCCCGGTTGCACAGTCAGTCGAATCAAGATCTGGCAGGTTCGCCCGGCAGGCAAGCGATCGACCGACAAATGCACCTCGGGCTTGACCGGCTCGTCCCGCTTGCTACGTGGTTCGGTGGTCGATTCCTGAGCGATCGCCGAGACCGCCGCCGGAAGACTCATTGCCACAACGAAAAGTGCCCCGCCGCACCCGCGCGCAAACGAACGAATCGAACACCTGGATTTGAGGATCGCCATGCTGCGTCCTTCGCAAGATCGGCGGCAACGGGCTTGCGGTTCCCGTCGCGGCATTCCCTCCCTGGCGGTTCCGCAACCTGCTGCGAAACCAAGGCCCAACCGTCGGCCCGACGACAACACGGCCGCGCTGCAAAACCATTTGTGCCGCGAACGATGGTTCGAGCCTAGCGCGACGCAGTATAGCAGACGAGTCGGCACGGTGACGACACCGGTTTGGCATACCCGGGCAAACGGGATGGTTTGCGGTTGGGGTCGGTCGCCGGCGGGACAATCTGTTGGCCGCGAGAATCCCTGGTTGGCTAGGGGGGCGGACCGGGGTGCGGCCGCCAAATTTCCCCGGAAATCAAGCGGCATCGCATCGAACGACGCTTGCGTGTTCCGGTGGATTTGGGGATATTGACCGGTACTCTACCCGTCCGACCGGTTCGAGGGTCAGGCGCCCGTCTCGACTTTGCACAAGGGTCTCCCATGGTCCGTCTGAGCAGGTGGCTCCGTTGCGTGTCGTTCCTGGGATGCGTGGCGCTGTTGGGTGCTGTTGCGGGTTGTGGAGGAGGCACCGCATCGCAACCCGTGGCTCAACAGCAGCCCGGGGGGACCAATCCCGCGATGCCCGGAATGCCGGGCGGTCCCGGCATGGGGGCCACGCCCACCGGCGGCGCGCCAGGCATGGGGATGACTAGTCCCACGATGCCGGGCATGGGCGCTCATGGCGGCGGCACTCCCATGCCGTCTGGTGCTCCTGGTGGTGGCATGACTCCCATGCCAACCGGTATGGCAGGGGGCCACGGTGGTGGAGGGACTCCCATGCCTGCGGGCATGCCGATGGGCGCGCCGGGGGCGCATGGTGGTGGTATGACGCCCATGCCGACCGGTGTCGCGGGCGCACATGGCGGCGGCACGCCGATGCCACCTGGTGCTCCGGGTGGTGGATTGACGCCGATGCCTCCGGGATTCGCGGGCGCACATGGCGGCGGCACGCCGATGCCATCTGGTGCTCCGGGTGGTGGATTGACGCCGATGCCTCCGGGCTTGGGCGCACATGCTGGCGGTGGCGCTCCCCCATTGCCCCCCGCGGGTGCGGGACTCGTTCCCTTGGGGGGAGCGGGTCATGGTCAGGCGGCGCCCGGGGCTCCTCCCGCTGGCGCGCCGGTCAATCCGCCGGTGGCCATCGGCTTGAATTCCGGCGACCCGGCGGGAGCGGGTGCACCGGCAGGGTTGGGTGCGGCGCCGGGTGTGGCAGCGCCTGGTGTGCCCGTGGGAGTCGGCGAGGGATTCGAGGGAGTGCCGGGTGGCGGCGGGGGGGCCGCGCTGAATTTTGGTGAAAAGGGTACGCTGGAATACGTCGTGCAAAAGCTGCTGCACATGGCCAAGACGGGAGACTATTCCGACGCCGATGACATCATCAGCGAAAAGGCGAAAAGTCTGGCGGCCGAAATGCGCGACGCCAGGTTGACTCCCGCCCAAATCGAGTCGTTCAAGGCCACGTTCGAAAAGGCCGACTTCCTTAGTCGCAAGGCGGCCGGTGGGGGGATGCAGTTCAGCTTCCGGGCCGGGCAGAACCAGATCGTCCAAATTCTGGTGGTCAAGGAAGGCAGCAACTTCCGCGTCAAAGAGGTCAAGATCCAGGACGGCAGGAAAAAGTGACCGATGGCGTTACGGCCGAACAACGGGGGCTTTCGTCCGATTCCGCCTGGCCCGCCTGGCCGATGACACGGTGGCCGGTCTTCGCGGACCCATCGCATCCGCGCGTTTTCGAGGGGGCCGAAAGTCCGGCCGGCGAGCCGACATCAGCGCTCGATCCCGCGGGCATTCACCTGCTGCGGTTGTGGTTGCCCGATTGGTTCGACTGTTCGCAGGCCGCTCTGTATGTGCTGTCGGAGGACGAACGGTATCGTGCCGCGCGGTTCGTCTCGGCGGCCATTCGCCTGCGGTTCGTGGCCTGCCGCTTCGCCCTGCGCTGCTGCCTGGCGCAACTGCTGGCTTGTCCGGCCGGGGAAATCCGTTTTGGATACGGTGCGCAGGGCAAGCCCTACGTGCTGGTTCCCAGTCCCACGCGGTTGTCCTTCAACGTCAGCCACTCGCACGATCTGGCGGTGATTGCCCTCGGCTGGGGATGCGAGCTGGGAGTGGACGTCGAGCGCATCGAGGGACGCGAAACCTGGCGAGTCATCGCGGGGCGTTTGCTGGCACCTTCCGAACAGCTTCAACTCGATCATCTGCCAACCGAATTGCAGTCGCTGGCTTTCTACCGCATCTGGACGTGCAAGGAGGCCTATCTGAAGGGCACGGGCCAAGGCATGACGATCCCCCTGCGGCGGTTCGCCGTGTGTGCCGACCCCCGTCAGCCTCCCCGATTGCTGGAAGTGCTCGACCAACCCCAAGAAACCGGGCGGTGGCACCTGCACGCGGTACAACCCTGGGCAGGCTTCGTCGCCGCCGCGATTTGGGAAGGGTTCGAGGCTCCCGTTCACTGCTGGACGTGGCATCCCCCGACGCAGCCGATAGACTGCGACCGTTGACGACGCTCTTGGGCGTCCAAGGCGCGCAACAGCGCGCCAGACAGCGGCCCCATTCGCCGCGCCGACGACCGCAAACCACCGACCTCGGGACGGCAGCCGCTCTCTGTCTCCCGTCTCCGGTCTCACATGCCCCCCGCGCTGTTCAGCGGGCGGCGGTTGGAGTGAACAACTGGCCGCGCGTGTAACCGCGGCCTAGTTCGTTGAGGTCGCGGAAGAACACGATCCGCGGCGGAGTCTGCGTGCCGTCCACGACGACTTCCGCCCGGGCCACCGGACCGCCTCCATCGAAAAAGCCCAGAATTTGCGCGCGGAAGACATCGCCGCGGGCGGTGAGGTACGGATCCAGCTCGCGCATGCCCCAGATGTCGACGATCCCTTCGAGATACAGCCAGCCCGTGGTGCTGCGGGTTCCCATCACATCCAGGCCGGGGGAACCGCTGTCGTCCTGGAACTGCGCCGCGAGAATGGCGTCGACGATCTGTTCGGTCATGTTGGGCAGGCCGACCAGCACTTCACGGCGGGCCTGATGGATATTGATCCGCCCCTCGAGGAAGGCATCTCCGGAAACGCTCAGGGTGTCCATGATCGTGGGCAGCAGGGACGACAGGTTGCCCGACGTCGCCGACCAGGGGCTGTTGAGCGTCACGGTGGTTCCGTTGACGGTCGCGTCGCAGCGGGAGTCGATCAACTCCCACAGCGATTTGATGCGGTATTGCCCCCCCTTGGAGATGTCCATGCCGCCGCGCGTGACCTTTCCGCCCGGCGCGGCGACCGCCTGGGCCGCGGCGGAGGCGATGCCCTGCATCACCTGTTGCTGCTGCCGCTGTTGCTGTCCGCGGGTGGTGGACGTGGCCACCGTCGCGCCGCTGGTTCCCCCGCTCGAACCGTCGTCGGGCTTTTGATCTTTCGGCCCCGACATGCGAAACGCCACCACGAACTGCGCGACGTCTTCATCGAACTCGGCGGCCAACTGGTCGTACAAATCGGTGAGCAGTCCGTTGTTGACGTTGATTTTCTGCGTGCCGTCCGACCGCAGGTTCAACTCCCGGCTATGCACGGTGAGATAGGCGATCCACCCCAATTGCAGCACGCCATCCGCGTTGTCGAGGGGGAGCGAGGCGTCGCCGTCGTTTTCGTTGGGATCGAGCAGGCCGTTGCGGTTGGCGTCCTCGCCGTAGAGCAATTCGGGGGTGACGCCGCGCACCAACAGCAGTTCGTCGATCGTCTCCAAGGGCCCGTTTTTGCAGGAGTAGGCAGGAGACTGCGATTCGTAGTAGTCGGTCTCCACGCCATACAGGCGGCTGTTGTCGTCGACATCGACCCAATCGAGGATGGCATCGGCGATGTCCTGCGTCATGCCGGGCAAGCCCATGAGCAGATTGCGCTCCTGGTCTTCCGTCAATTGCAGTTTTTGCAGCACATTGAGGTTGAATTTGGCGGATTCGTCCATCAATCCATAGCGAATGCGGCGGGCGGCGGCGTCCTGCTCGACCGGGGCGATGATCGAAAATCGCCCCCGTCCGCCGGGCTGGTCCGACGGGACCACCTCCACGCCCTGAAACAGTTCCGGGTTGTGCTGAAGATTCTCCTGGCCCGGTTCCGAGCGGTTCGCCAGCAGCGTGGCCACGTACTCGGCGGCCGAATCGGTCAACAGGCGGGCCTGAGCATCGGCGGCATGCACTGCGGCCGCCTCCATCTCCGTCAGCATTAACTGGCTGTAGTTGTAGGCGGCGAGTGTCAGCAGTACGACCACCACCAGCACAATCACCAGCACGCTGCCGCGCCGCGGCTCGCGCCGGACGCCACCGGGCCTCCGGACCCCCGTTCTTCCCGCAACTCGGCGAGCAAGACCGCATGCAGATCGACGGCGCATCAGAATGTGTCCTCCGTCAACAGCGGATCGCTCACCGGCACGGCGATCACCAGGCGGTAACTGTCGGTGACGGTGTTCACCGCCGGGCTGAGCAAAAAGCCGCTGCGCTGGGGTGGCGGCTCGAACCCGATGGTGACCTCGACGGCGCGCGGCAAACTGCCGATGGTGGCACTATCCCACTCGTCGTACCAGCTCAGACCGTCGAAGTAGCGGAATTGCAACCATTGCACTTCCGGGGCGAGCATCTGCACCGGGCCGGGAAGCACGGTTTCACCGCCGCCGAGCGTACTGCTGAGCGATCGGAACACCGAACGGTCTCCTTGGCTGCGGACCAGTCCCACGCCATCGGTGTCTTGCAACGAAAGTGGAGAGGCTGTCGCGCCGCTGTCAGCCAGCGTTGCCGCCACCATGTCCGAGCTAGAGAGGAGATAGGCCACCGTTTGCAGGTCGCTGCCCTGCGCGGCGGAGAGCAGTTCGTCCACACTCAGGTGTCGCCGCGCGTACGACAAATCGATCCAAATTTCCGTGCTGGTGCCGCGAATCCCCAGGCTGCCGGTCCAGGCATCGGAGCCGGACGCGCTCGCCGAGGACGCAACGGAGACGACCGTCGTCAGCCCGCTGGAACTGGCGGAACCACCCGAACCGGTTGAACCGGTTGAGCCGGTTGAGCCGGTGGCAGCCGTTGCTCCCGAAGACGACCCCGAACCGCCGCCCGTGCCGGACGCGCCGGCGGACGAGCCGGTGGTCGACGACCCGGTGTCCGTGCTGGCGACCTGGGCGGCGAACATGGCCGCCCGCACATCGAGTTCGATCCGCCGCAGAACCGCGCGGGCAATCTGATTCCGCTCCAACTCGATGCGATTCATCTCGGTCAACCGCCAGGCCTGATCGAGAGCGGCGTAAATGGCGCTGAACAGAATCAGCACCAAACCGCCGGCCAGCAGCACTTCCAGCAGTGTGAGACCCCGCCGCGGCTCGTGCCGAGAACACGCACGTCGGCGAAGGGGGGCACAGGGACGGAGCGGCATGCGCGCGGGCATCAACGGCTCCCCAAAGTGCTGGTGCTGCTCGACGTGGTGGACGTGGTCGTTTGCGATTGCGCGGCCTGTTCCAGGGCGACTTCATAAATGGCCGGATCGCGCAGCCAGCGCCGCATGGTGTGCGACACATTCCCCAGGCTGCCGTAACCGCTGGAATGGCTCACGGTGACCTCGACCAGCATCAACTCGGGGAATGCGGTTTCCCCCAGGGCCAGGCTCCACGTCCATTGCGGATCGTCGGCAAAGGCGGTGTTGCTGGTGGCTTGCAAGGGGACCGCGCCGCTAGCCACTTCGGCCAGCTTCGCCTCGCACCGCAGCACGGCCTGCGTCATGAGTTGTCCCTGCACGGCGGCCCGGCTGCCGTTCCATGCCATTTGCGACAGCACGGCCAGCGAGCCGAACAAAATCGCCATCGCCAGCACGACTTCCAGCAAGGTGAGTCCCGCCGGCGTACCCTTCCACAGCGGCGGCTCGACGAGGCGGAAAGGCGACCTCATGGTGCGGCCTCCGTACTGACGAAGTAGAACTTCACCGCGCCGGTCAGTCCGCGGACCTCGAACCGCATCACATACTTGCGGGGATCTTCCACTTCGAACGCGGCGTCGACGGCTGTGCCATCGGGGGCGAACGTGATCGGCGGCGACCACGCCACCGAAGCTAAATCCCCGGCATTGGGCAAACCGTCGAGAAACTCCTCGGCCACCTGCTGTCCCGTGGTCGTCGTGCCGATGCAGCAGGCGATGAAGCGGAAACCATCGGGCAGCTCCCCGGCGAACTTCGTGAACTTGCCGACGCCGGTTGTTACGCCGGTTCCCGTGGCGGCGTCGTTGGACGGTTCCGTTTCCCGTTCGAAGGGACAAACGATGAACCGGCGACCATCCGGTTCGTAGCGGAACTGATAGATCAAACCGCTGTCGATGGCGCGAATCCGCGCTCCCGCCACCTGCTGCCGCACCAGCTCGGCCGCTTCGGACAGTTGCGAGTCGGCATACAGCCGCAGCGCGCTGGGCACCGTGATTCCCACCAGCACAGCGAGCAGGGCCACCGCCAGCAGCAGCTCAATGAGCGTATAACCACCGCGGCGGATTGCCGGTTTCGGGCACATGGCCACACCGAAACGATGTCCGGGGAGCAAACACTGCACAGCGATCGGGGGCACGGCGATCACGGCCAAACACCGGTCCCATGCCGACAAACCAGGCAACTTGCGGAGACCCCGCGGCACGCGCTCTCTGGCGAAGCACCTCGCCCGCTGGGGAACGCGCGGCAAGCGGACCTGAGCCGACTCGACAAGCCCCCCCGCCACATCATCGGAGTAAATCGGACCAGTTATTGATGTCGTCGCCGGCGCCGTCTTCATTCAGGCGGTTGGGTCCCGCCGACCAGATGGCTGGTTTGGTAGCGTTCGCCACTTTGGAATTCGGCCATTCATAGAGCAGGGGCTGACCCCAGGCATCCTTCGGCACATTTTCCAAGTACGGGCTGATGGTGCGGCCGGAAGCATCCTGACCGGGGTTCAACAACAGCCCAATGGCCTGGTCGGCCGAGCCTTCCGGGAAGTCGCCGTTGTTGGCCACCGCGTACTGTTTCAGGGCATTCTCGAAACCGTTGATGCTGGCCTTCGTCGCGCGGATGTTGGCCTCCTGTTGCCGGCCCAGAAGGTTGGGCACCACCATGGCGGCGATGACCCCCAAAATCACCAGCACCAGCAGCACTTCCGTAAGGGTGAAGCCGCCCCGCCGCTGGGCCTTGGGTCGGGGCGCGCTCAATTGTCGTGTCCGTTTCATGGGTGTCTCATTTCTCGAAAAACTGGGCGGTCGGAACGTTTGGGAAACGCGTCGTCTTGTGAGTAGGAGCCGGCGGCGCGGCCGGTTTTCCGGTTTCCTACAGATTAAACCATTTGCGAACTGGAAAGCATCGGCAGCATCAGTGCCACCACCACAAACAGGATGATTCCGGCCATCACCACGAGCATTACCGGCTCCAGCAGCCGAACAACGAGGTCCAACTGCCGGTTCGTCTGCCGTTCCATTTTATCCGCGATGTTAATCAGCACCTGCTCCAGATTGTTGGCCTCTTCCCCCACGGCGATCATCTCGATGATATCCTGGGGGAACTCCTTGGAGTCGGCCAGCGGACGCGCCAGCGATTTACCGGACGACACATGCTCGGCGGCCGTGGCAATCGCTTCGCTCAAGACCCGATTGCCCGTGGCATCCTTGGCGATGCGCAATGAGGACAGCAGGGGCACGCCGTTGTGCAGCAGGGTGCCTAGCACGCGGCAAAACCGGGCGATGCCCAGCGAGCGGGTGACGTAACCGATGCCGTACATCCGCAAGCGGAGTTCGTCGAACCGCCGCCGTCCCGCCTCGTCCTGGAACCAACGCCCCAGGAACACGCCCCCCACGAGGACGGCCAGCCCCAACAGCCAGCCATAGGCTTGCAGGAACCCGCTCAGTCCCATCAAGGCCGTGGTGGCCCAGGGCAGTTGCCCCACCTCGCGGAGGCGTTCGAACATCGGCTCGAACTTGGGGACGAAAAACACCAGCATGGCCGCCACCACCGCCGTCCCCACCACCACCAGAAACGCCGGATACACCAGCGCCCCCACCACGCGGCCTTTCAGTTCTTCCTGATGCTCCGTGAATTCGGCAATGCGGCCCAACGAGTCTTCCAGAAAGCTGCCTTCTTCGCCGGCCCGCACCATGCTGACGGCCAGTTCCGAAAACACCGTGGGATGGTGCCGCATCGCCTCGGCCAGCCGCGTCCCGTCCGCCACGTCGTCCCGCACCTCCTTGACCACCGTCTTCAGCGTCAGGTTGCGGGTTTGCCGCTCGAGAATGTCGAGCGAGCGCAGCAGGGGGACTCCCGCCCGCAACAAGTCGGCCAACTGCGTGTAAAACACGGCAAGCAGCCGACCACTCACGCGGCGGCGCTTGCTGCGCTCCTGAATTTTCGCCTGTTCCGCGAGGCGGATCTCCACCGGAAACAGGCTCTTGGCGGAAAGCTGGCCGATGGCCTCACGCTCGGTGGCGGCACTCAGCACGCCCGTCACCTGCTGACCAGACATCTCGCGGGCAATGTACTGGAATTCTGGCATAACCTGGCGCATGCTCCCGCGCCGCAGTCAAACGGCGCGTGTCGGCAAGTGGTCGTCAACAGTGGCGCGGCAGCGGCTCCGCCAGCCCCTCGTCGCCGGCACCACTTGGTCTCGATACTGGATTCCGCTTCTCCCACCGTCTGCGGCCAGGCAACCCAACCCAGGAGCGCCTGCCTCAACTGACATCCCGCTTGGTGATCCGCAGCACCTCATCCAGGCTGGTGGTGCCGTCCAGCACGCGCGAAAAGCCCGATTGCCGCAACGTGACCATGCCTTTCTTGAGCGCGTAGTCGCGGATTTCGCCCGTGCTGGCCCGTGCCACGCACATCCGTCCGATTTCCGCGTCGGTGCGCAGCAGTTCGAAGATGGCCCGTCGGCCGGCATAGCCGGTATTGCGGCATTCGCGGCAGCCCACTTCCCGGTACAGAAACTCGACGTTCTGGTCGGGAAAATCGGGCGGCAGCGTGCCGGGGGCGGGACGGTACTTCTGTTTGCAGTGTTTGCAGAGCACGCGCACCAGCCGCTGCGCCAACACGCCTTCCACCGTGCTGGCCACCAGATACGGTTCCACGCCCATGTCGACCAGCCGCGTGAAGGCGCCCGGGGCATCGTTGGTGTGCAGCGTGCTGAACACCAGGTGGCCGGTGAGTGCCGCCTGAATCGCGCTCTCGGCCGTCTCGCCGTCGCGGATTTCGCCGATGAGAATCACATCCGGGTCGTGGCGCAAAATGCTCCGCAAGCCGGCCGCGAAGGTCAGCCCCACCTTGGTATGCACTTGAATCTGACTGATGCCCGGCATCTGGTATTCCACCGGGTCTTCGACGGTGATGATTTTGATCGCCGGATTCTTGATCTCGTTGAGGGCGCTGTACAGCGTGGTGCTCTTTCCCGAACCGGTGGGACCGGTCACCAGCAGAATGCCGTGCGGCAGATTGATCAGCTCGTGGAATTCCTGGGCCATGTCCGGCGGCATGCCGACATTCGCCAGGTTGAACACCATCCGTCCCTTGTCGAGGAGGCGGAGCACGACCCCCTCGCCGTGGACCATGGGAATGATGGACACCCGCACGTCGATCTCGCGGCCGGAGACCTTGAGTTTGATCCGGCCGTCCTGCGGGATGCGCTTTTCGGCGATGTTCAGCTTGGACATGATCTTCAACCGCGTGACGATCGCCGCGAAGAAGTGCGTGATCGACTCGGGCACCGGCTGAATCCGCAGCACGCCGTCGACGCGATAACGGATGATGAGACCGTTTTCCTGCGGCTCGATGTGAACGTCGCTGGCCCCCTGTTCGCAGGCTTCCACCAGCAGCTCGTTGACCAGCTTGATGACCGACGCGGCCTCGGCCATCTGCTCCAGATCGCTGTCGTCGTGGGCGACTTCGCTGAGGAGTTCCACGCCGTCGGCGGCGCGCTGGGCCACCAGGGCGTTCAGCGTGTCGCCGCCCACCCCGAGATGATCCTTGATCATCTCCACCACGTCGACGCGACACGCCAGCACCGGCTCCAAATGGAAGCCGCTGGCCATCGACAGCTCTTCCAGCGCTTCGAGGTTGAAGGGATCGCTGGTGGCGACCACCACGCTACCGTTGTGGCGCTGCAACGGCAGCAGCGAATGCCGGAACACCGCCGTCGTGGGAAATTGCAGCAGCAGTTCGCGGTCGATGTGCTCCTTCTTGACCTCCACGAAGCGCATGCCCAATTCGGCGGCAAACGCCCTCAGGGCCGCCTCTTCGGTAATGATCCCCCGTTCGATGAGGGCCTGGTCCAAGCGTCCGCCATTGAGCTGGGGCAGGGCGGCTTCCAACTGTTCCCGGCTGAGAACTCCGCGGCGGACGAGAATGTTCCCGATATCCATAGGTCGACAGCAGTTCTCAGGAAAAACGAATTGACATGCGGCGGCAGCGGCCATTTCCCGCGATACCGCGTGGCTGTTGGCGGGGACGGACGGCACGCCGACCGCGGGCCGCCACGTTCACCACCAGGCGGGTGCACCCGTTCCTGGGGACAGACACGCGCTGTTCATTCATCACACTAACAGGACGCACCGGCGCGACAAGGCCAATTTGTGTCAGCGGGAGCGTCCGCCCCGGTCGCCACCGAAGCCTCCGAAACCTCCGAAGCCCCCGCGATCGCCGCCGAAGCCGCCACGGTCGCCGCCGCCAAACCCGCCGAAGAATGGGCGGCCGCCAAATCCCGATTCCCCACTGCCTCCACTGCCGAAGCCTCCCGGCGGGCCGCCGCCCTGTGCCCGTTGCTCGATCATCCGGCGCATCAGGTCGGCGTCTGGACCGGGAAACCCACCGCCGGGCGTGCCGCTGCTTCCGCCGCCGGGGAAAGATTGCTGCTGGCCGAATTGCGTTCGCGGCGTGCGGCTGCGGGTCGCGCTCACACTCACTTTCGGGATCAGCGAGGTGAGCGTGCTGGAGACCAGCGTGGGGTCGGCGGTGGGCAACTGGACAACCCGGACGGTTTGTCGGGCCTCGCGGGCCCGCTGATCCATGGTCTGCACCAACTGTTCGACCTGCCGGAACAGGTTGTCGTTGCAGGAGACGATCAAATGGCTGGTGCGGCGATCAATCCCCAAGGTCATTTCCGGACCGCGTTGGCGGTTGCCGCCGCCCCCTTGTTGCTGCTGCCCCATCAGCAAGGCCAACGGATTGAAGTTGCGGCCGCCTCCCATTTGCTGCTCGGGAGCGATGGCATCCTTGAAGACGCTTTCGACGACATCGGCGACTTCGTCGATATCGGCATATTCCACGGGAATGCTCCGCGGCAGCCGATCGCGGAGCGACTGCGGCAACTCGCGGGCATCGAGCAATTGCAGGACCGATTCGATCTCGGCGATCTTATCGGGGGGACCGGACACCCACAGGCTGTTGGAACGGAGATCGGTGACGATCCGCAGGCTTTGGCCCCCGAGTGTGTAGTTGCTCAGACCGGTCATGTTCATCATGCCCCGCCCGAACGAGGAAATGCCGCTCGTCAGCGAACCCAGAATGCCGTCCGACGAGGCCGTGCTCGCCGTGACGGTGCTCTGCGGGAACAGCCGCTCCAGCATCTGCGCCGTTTCGGTGGCATCGGCCGACAACAGATGGAACACCGTCCAGCGGGTGCGGACCGGCAGCGCGGCGGCCAATTCCTCCACCATCCGCTCGAATTCATCCAGCGTCTCTTCCGGTCCGGTGACGATCAAATCGCCTCCCACCACCGTCAGACCGATCAGGGGGTTCGACGGATCGACAGGGGTGTTTTCCGCTGGTTCCGCCGAGGCTTCCGGCACGTTTCTTCCCTGCCCGGCTGCATCTGCTTCCGGGCCTTGCGCGACACGGGCGACGTCCTGACTTGGCGGTTTGAAGTGAGTTGGCGGTTTGAAGAAGGCGTTCAGGAACTCCGCGGAGTCGGCTGCTTCCCTTGTGGACTGCGGCTCGAGCCGACCAGCTTCATTCGCCGCCGTCGGTTCCCCGCTTCGACGTGGTGCGAGAGGTTCTGCGCGACGTGGAGCGAGAGGTTGAGGATCTGCCGTGAGTTGACCTGACTGAGACGGCTCGGCACGCAATCGCGACGGGATGGCGTATCGCGACGGGATGGCGTTACCATCGTCGGCATGGCCGGTGGCTTGCAGCGTGGAGGACGGGGCCGACACCCCTCGGCGAGGATCTCCCGTCGTCGACTTGCTGAAGAAGGGCCGGCGTGGGGGGGGCTCGTCGGCCACTGTCCGTTCCAGCGACACCTGGCGATACGGGATCGCGGAGGGCAGCGGGGTGGCCTCGGTGGACGGGCTGCCGGCGGGTGCCCGCGGCGGATCGACGACCGGAGCCGCCGGGGTGAAGAAGGGATTGCCGGCCTCCGAGGGAGTGCGACGATCACGAACGGGGTTGGGCTGCGCCGGCACGACCACGCGAATTTCCGCTTTGTTGGTCGCTTCCCAGGCTTGCTTCAACAGGGGCAAAAACTCGGAGGGATCGCGCCCATTGAGCGGAATGGTCCGCACCGGACCGCGCCGCGACGGACCGCGATCTTCGGGATCCCCCGTTTCGCCGAGCTGCGCCAGCAAGGCCTTCACCTGCGCGACCTGGTCGGGCGTGCCGCGAACCATCAACCGCCGGCCTTGGGCATCGGCTTCAATGGACGGGGCCCGGGAGCCGTCGTTCACGAACAGGTTTCGAATCGTGTTGGTGGCGGCGACGGGGTCGAGCCGTTGGAGCGAAATCACGGCGACAGAGCTGCTGCCATCGCCGGTGAATTGCTGCACGAGCTGTTGCACTTCGCGATGTTCTTCCTCGGTGGCTTGCACGTGGATGCGTGCCGACCGGGGATCGTCGATGATCAGCAGGCCGGGCATCAACGCATTGAGGGTGCGAGCAATCTGCGTGGCGTCTCCCCCGCTGACGTTGTACACGCGGAGCACGGCGGGGCTGTCCGCCGTGCGGATCGGCTGCCCGTTGGCATCCACCATGGTGTCGAGCGACTTCACCACGTCTTCCACCACCTTGATGAGTTGGGTGGAGGCGGTCACGAGGAGGTGATTGGTCCGCGTGTCGGCGGTGACCTGAATCTTGCCCAAATAGGGGGACTGCTGCGTGGACGAGGTGGAGCCGCGGGACGAACTGGAGCCGCGACTGTCGCCACCGCGGCCGTCCCCCTGGGAAGAACCGCTCGATCCGGGAGGGCCAAACCCGCCGGGATTGAAGCCGCCGGGGCCAAACCCGCCGGGACCAAATCCCCCCAGTCCGAAACCGCCTGGTCCGAATCCGCCGAAGCCGCCGGGAAATCCGCTGAATTGCTGGTTGCTGGAGATTGAGGTCACCGAATTCAAGCCGAACAAGCGGCGGACCGTCCGTTCGGCTTCGGCCGCCGAGATGTTCTTCAGGGGAATGGCCTTGAAGTCGGTCTCGAGCTTGGCCGAAACCCCTTTCAGGCTGTCCACGATCTGCCGCACATTGGCGGCCAGATCGGTCACTTGCAGCCAGTTGGAATCGCGCATCGCCACCACTTTGCCGTGTGGGCTGAGCATGGCGTCGCGGATGTCGTCATCCACGCGGCTGGCCTCGACCCCTTCCAGCGGGATGGTCACGGTCACCATTTCGTTCTTGCCCCGATGCGGCAATTCCGAGAGAGGCACCTTGGGGACGAGGTTCGGCGGGATGCCGTCGTCGATGTTCCACACCGTCAGGAACCGATCCCGGCGAATGAGGATGTAGCCGCGGGGAATCAGGTACCCGTTCAGCACATCGAGCGCTTCGGTGGGGGTGTACTGGTGATCGTCGAAGTAGTTGAACGTTCCGGGCGGCACTTCGGTGAGGTCGAGCGTCAACCCGGCGGCCTCGGCGAACAACTTCAACACTTCCGGCCAGGGGGCGTAGCGGAAGTTGAACGACATCAGCGTTTCGCCGGGGCCAGGTTTTGGAGCGCCAGCCGTCCCAACCCCGCTGGCAGTGGTCGTCCCACCGCCGCTGGAGGCGACCGGCGCGCTGTCGTTGGACGAGCCGCGGCTGGCTGGACTCGCTGGGCCACGGGTCGGACCGGCACCCTGCTCGTTCTCGGAAGCCGCCTTGCCCAACGCGACGGCGAAGGAGGCCACGACTTCCGCGTTCTCGGGCACGGGGGGTTGGAAGATGGTCGGGCGGACGCGCGTCATCCCCAGCACGGGTTGGCTGGGATCGCGCGGGGGCGGAGCGGGAGCGCCAGGCGCGGTGCGGGCGGCGTCCCGCTCGGCCGCCTCCCGCACATACTCGGCCTTTTTGGTTTCCCAGGTGGCTTTTTGACGTTCATCGAGAATCGACACGGCCCGCTGGTCGATGCTCTTGCGAAGATCGTCCATCTTCTTCTGCATCTCTTCGCTGGGGCCTTGTCCGGGGACGAAGCCCCCTTGCTGGAATAGTTCGCGCATGTTGTTGCGCAATTCGTCCCGCAAAGCATCGATTTGTTCGCGCTGCTGGTCGGTGAGCTTCAATTCGTCGACGAGGTCGCGACGAAAGCCGTAATTCAACATGAAGCTGTCGGGTTCGCCGAAGCCGCGTCCGAAGCCGCCGAAGCCCGGAAAACCCCCCGGACCTCCGCGACCGCGACCGCGACCCCCGTCTTGCGGTGGCTGAGCCCAGGCCGACGCGACGCCGATCAACACCGCCAGAACCGTCAATACCCGGAGGCTACGCGAGGAAGTGATCATTTGTAGGCGTCCCGGTGCCATGATCCGCCCGTTCCCACCGGCGTGGGCGCACGCCCCCTCCGCCGGTCCATCAGTTTACCTAGTAACACAACCCCGTAATAGGGTAACAGGTTTCGCGACAAACCCTGCCCACGGGAAGATTCGACAAAATCACCGTTTCCGACGCCCCCCGGGCAATCCCCCGCTTCCCCTGACGGGTCGCGGTGTTGATAATGTCGGGAACTGCCGAATTTCCCCCAACGTCCCTCTAATTCGGCTGGAGCACGTCCATGCGAAGATGTTCCTTGCTCGCGGTCTTGCTTCTCGGGACAGTTTTGGCGATCCACACGCCCCCTAACAGTTACGCTCAGGATAGCGAACGTAGCGAACGTTACTTTCGTTACCTGGATCGCAATAGTGACGGCCAGCTCGATCCCGAGGAATTCCAGCGGATTTCCGAGTCCACTCGCGAACGGCTGCTCCGCATGGGGGTTGCCGGCAACCGCCCCGTCAGCAGAGACGCCTTCATCGCCGGGATGGAAGGGGCCGAGGAAATCCGCCGGCGGGAACAAGCGGCGGCCGAATCGGAACGTGGTTCATCGTCCGATCGAGGTGCGTCTTCCAGCCGGACCGAGCGCGGCGGTGCCTCGGGCAATTCGCGCGGCCGCTCGGACAAGGTGCGCCTCACGGCCAAGCTCCCGGCAGACTATCAGGCGCGCGACAAAAACGGCGACGGCCAGATCGGTCTGTACGAATGGGACCGAGTCAAACTCGCGGAATTCCGCCAACTCGACCGCAATGGCGATGGCTTTCTCACCCCGAAGGAACTGCTGAACCCCACCCCTCCCGCCGCCATGTCGCCGGTGATGGTCGTCGGCAAGAACGGAACCGCGGCCGCTGGACCACTCCCCGCCGGACCAGCGGCAAATCCCTACGCCGCTCCCCCCGTCCCAACGGCGACCGCCGTGGTCCCCGTCTCGGAACCAGTCCCCTCGGCGGAAGATCGCCTGGCCCGTCAAGCCAAGGGGTTTTTCCGCTCCGTCGACAAAGACAACGACGGCCAGATCTCACAGGACGAATGGTCGGCCAGCCGGGGTGTGCGGCCGATGTTCGAGAAAGCCGGCGTCACCCCCGCCTTCCCGCTGGCCGAAGCGGCGTTTGTTGAACAATTCCAGAAAATCAAGCAGAACGAAAATTAGTTTGCCCGCGGGAGTTAACAGCCGACGTACCTGGCACGGAACCGTAGGGTACGGGACCATCGGACCAATTAGCCGCGCGCACCGCGGACGGCACGGGGTGAAGAGACTTGCGCGGATTAGGAAGGGATTTGCGCCGACCATTGGTCTTCCGCGAAATCTCGGTTCATGACGAATGGCGTGCGCCTCGACCCGACGTGGTTCCGTGTCTCACCGCGGATACCGGCTTCGACGTGGAACAGTCCATGCGCGCTTCGGAAGGGCCCTTCACACATGGGGAATGGCTGGCCGCCGCTCAATCCCGTGGCGAGTTGACGCCGGAAACCGTCGCTCACATCCGCAAATGGCTGGAACAGCCGTGGTACCGCGCTGCCCGACCTGCCCTGGAACAACTCCTCGCGCGCCGCGAGGTCGCCGAGTTGACCCGCCTCTTTTGGGAGCGGATCCCCTTTGGGACCGGCGGTCGACGCGGTCCCATGGCGGATTTGGGTTCAGCGACGATCAACCCCCGCACGATTGCCGAATCGGCACATGGTCTGGCCGTCTATGTGCGCCAAACGGTGAAGGAGGACGCCCTGCGGGCCGCGGTCGCGTTCGATACCCGTTTGCGATCTCGCGAATTCGCCGAGGTGACTGCCGGCGTGCTGGCCGCGCAGGGCTTCACCGTCTTCTTTTATCCGCAACCTCGCGCGACTCCGCAGCTTTCGTTCACCGTGCGGAAGCTCGGCTGTCATTGCGGCGTGATGCTGTCGGCGTCGCACAATCCGCCCGGAGACAACGGCTTCAAAGCCTACTGGTCGCATGGGGGGCAAGTCCTGGCACCGCACGACCTCGGCATCATCGCCTGTGTGGATGCCGCGGAGGAAATCCCGCAGCTTGAATTCGACGACGCGGTGCGGGCGGGTGCCGTGGTCCTGCTCGATGCCGCTCTCGATCGCGCTTATGTGGACGCCGTGTGCGCGCTCTCCCTCGCGCCGCAGTCGCGCGCGATTCGCGCGCTGTACACGCCGTTGCATGGCGTGGGGGAGTCCTCGGTGTGGGCCGTCGTGCGGCAAGCCGGTTTCAGGGAAGCGGCCCTCTTCGAACCACAGCGGGCCCCGGACGGTCGGTTTCCCAATGTACCCGATCACCTGCCCAATCCGGAGCGCACGGCGGCATGGGAACCCGCCGTGGTTGCGGCGCAAGCCGGCGGTTTCGATATCGTGCTGGCGTCGGATCCGGACGCCGATCGCATCGCGGTCGCGGCCCGCGATGCCGCTGGTCGTTTCCACTGTCTGACCGGCAATCAGCTTTCCGCACTGCTCTGCGATTTTGTGTTGTCGCAAACGCAAGGCCTCGGCCGGTTGACGCCGGAGCATTACGTGATTCAAACGCTGGTCACCACGCCGCTGGTGGCCGCCATTGCGCGCGGTTACGGGGTCGACGTGGTGCGGGAACTGCCGGTCGGTTTCAAGCACATGGCCGCCGTCGTCGAAGCCCGCGGACCGGAGAAGTTTCTGTACGCCACGGAAGAATCGCTGGGTTACATGGCCGGCGACTATTGCCGCGACAAAGATGCCGCGATCGGCGCACTGTGGACGCTCGAACTGGCGGCCGACTTGAAAGCCGGCGGCCTGACGCTGCTGGATCGCTTGCGCGAATTGCACCGTCGGCACGGCGTGCACGTCGAAAGTCAGGTCGCGCGGGAGTTTCCCGGTCCTTCCGGTCAGGCGCATATCCACTCGCTGTTGCGCCGGTTTCGAGAGACCCCTCCAGCGAGTTGGGGTCCCTGCCGTTGGCAGCGCGTTCGCGACTATGGCCGTCGGGAAGTCCGCAGCCTTCCAGATAACCTCGTCGTCGGCACGCTGCCCCTGGAGGCGGGGGATTTGTTGATTGCGGAAGGATCCGCCGACGATTGTGCGGTGCAACTGGCCCTGCGTCCGTCAGGCACCGAGCCGAAGATCAAATTCTATCTGTTCGTGCAAGCACCGCCCGACGCGGCGGTCGAGACGCGCCTCGACCAGTGCCAGGCGCTTCGGAGCAGTCTGGAGCAGGCACTGGAGGCGTGGCTGGCGGAGAGCCCCTTCCGCGGGTAGATCCTGCCGATTCGGCCCCGCCTCCAGTGGCGTGCGGCGATCAGAATTCACCCACGACTTCGTTCCCCTGCCGCGTCGCCAAGGCTTTCCAGATGCCGACATCGACGTTTTCCGTCACAAACCGCACGCGACCGTCTCCCATCAGGAGATGGACGCCCCCGGTGTGCCAACTGCTGTAGTCCTCCATGTGCAACGAGGGATGGTTGGGCGTGTGGTCGGAAACACCCAGGATGCGGGCGGCGGGTTCCTCACCCCCGGCGATGAAACCCACCCACGTGCTGTGCCAGGGCGGATGCCCTCCCGCCGTAATGATTGAGCGGGTGTCGGTGCGGTGCTCGCCGACCATCAGGGTATTGCTGGTTCCGTCGGTGAGGTCCCGGATGCGGACGGGGCTGTTATGCCAGAACACGCCGTCGCCCGCGCATTGGGCGTGGGGGAACGGCGGATCCTCGCAGAGGTCTTCATAGCCCTCCGTGCCGAAGCTCCCCACGTAGTTCGCCGTGGGCAATTGCGCCAGCACCACCGAGGGATTGCCATCTTCCCGCATTTGCCACCGATCGGGTGACGGATCGGAAGGACAGCGAAAGACCGCCAGCACGCTCGTCAAAGCCGCGGCATTCAGCGTGGCATCAAAACAGGACACATTGACATTCAGCCGGTTGTACAGGGGGGCCTGGTCGAGGTAGGGGAGCAGGTGCGCTCCCCACGCGAAGCCGGACGGACCTTCGGTATCGTGGCCGTTGTCCACGCCGATCCAACCCGGCGGAAACATGCGATGCGCGTCATGATAGTTGTGCAGGGCCAGCCCGAGTTGTTTGAGGTGGTTGCGGCATTGCGTCCGCCGGGCCGCCTCGCGCGCTTGTTGGACGGCGGGGAGCAACAGCGCGATTAAAATCGCGATGATCGCAATCACGACCAGCAATTCGATCAGCGTGAATCCACGGCGAGCCATGAAACAGCCTCCAAGCGCGGGAACACCAAACCAAGGGTAAGAACTCAGAAGGGGAAACGCTACTGCCTCTGCAATCCCGAGCGAAAGACATTCAGATATCGACAGCGATTGTAAGGTAAACGCACAAGCGTTGCAACAAGTCCCCTGGGGATTTTCGGTGCCGGTGTCAATCGCCCGCGGCCGCCACCCACCCGTTGACCTGCCAAGCCGACCGTCTCCCGAATTAGGGATGCCGCCGTCTTGTTTGGCCCGCTGAACTTCTTGGTATTGAGAAAACTCCCGCCGACTGGTTGTCAGTCGGACACGATCTTGCCAGAATCCCCCGACTGGAGACGGGGTCGCCGGCCTCCAGCCGTGGGCCGGCGGTGTGCGTCTCCTTTGTTCCGAGCGACAGGGGTTGCAGCTCCCTGGCGTGTCGGCAGCCTGTAGCGTGTTGGGTCAGTTATGGACGAAAAGAAGCCCTCCACCGCGGAAATTCTCGCCAAAATTCGCGCCCAAAAGGCCGCGGCCGGAGCGAAATCATCCGCCACCGGCGAGAACGCCGCGGAACCCGCGTTAGCCGCGGCACCCGCCGGTCCGCCGGCGGAAACCGCACCGTCTCCCCCGCCCGCGCCTGCCGCTTCAGTGCCTCCGACTGCTGCCGGGCCGAAACCGGGTGCTCCGGCGGGCAAGCCCGCTTCCACGAAAGACATTCTGGCGGCGATTCGGGCCGGCAAGGGGGGGGCGAAACCGGCAGAGGCTGCGACGGCGTCGGCGGCAACCGCCCCTGCTCCCGAGACCCAGGCGGTGTCCTCGGCCGCGGCCACCCCCGCGAAAGGAACTGCGGCGGCGTCCACCGCGCCGCTGCCCTCCGTGGCGGAAATGGTGAAGGCGGTCCGGCAAGGAGTGCCCGCTGCTCCGCCAGCGGCTGCCAAGCCGAAGCCCGTGGTGCCCCCCATGCCCGCCAGGCCGGCGCCAGCGGCGGCAAAAGCCCCCAGCCCAGTGCGTCGGGCCATGGGGTTGGGCATTCTCGGAGCGTTGTTCTATGTGGTGTCGACTCCGTTTCGTTTGGCATGGACGGCGTGCACGCTGGTGGGTGGGATCTCCGTGCTGGGGACCGCCCGCTTCATGTTCCCGAACGTGCTCGTGGAGCCCCCGTCGAAGTTCAAGGTGGGTCCGGCCAGCGATTACCCCTTGAACAGCGTGTCGAACAAGTGGAAGGACCAGTACGGCATTTGGATCGTGCACACCGACCAGTACGAAGGCAAAAACCTGATCTTCGCGTTGCAGACCGTGTGCACCCACTTGGGTTGCACGCCGAACTGGCTCGACGGCGAACAGAAATTCAAGTGTCCCTGTCACGGTTCGGGCTTCTACATCACCGGCGTGAATTTCGAGGGGCCGGCCCCGCGGCCGCTGGAGCGGGTGGGCTTGCGGATCGCCGAGGACGGCATGCTCGAAGTCGACAAGAGCGTGAAGTTCCAGGAAGAGATGGGTCAGTGGAAAGATCCGGCGTCGTTCGTGGAAGTGGTGTGACGGCGACGTGCGGCGGGGACTGAGGCGCGGCCGCAGCGGCGGCCGCGCGAGAGGCCAGCGAGCAGAGAGCGGAATTCAACGATGTCCGTCGGCGATTACATTCGCGGTTCGCAGATTTGGAAGAGCATCTTCCGGCATCCGGCGCCGGTGGATCGCCGCAACCGCATCGTGGTGATGTTGACGAACTTTTTCCTGCACTTGCATCCCGTGTCGATCAAGTCGCAGGGAATTGCCCTGTCTTACACGTGGTGCATGGGAGGCATCACGTTCTTCCTGTTCCTGGTGGAGACGATCACCGGCGTGCTGCTGATGTTCTACTACCGGCCCACGCTGGAATTCGCCTTCAACGACATTCTGGCGCTCCGCGACGTCACCACCCTGGGGATCATGCGGGAAATTCACCGCTGGGGAGCCCACGCCATGGTGATCACCGTGTGGCTGCACATGTACCGCGTATTCCTCACCGGCAGCTACAAGCCGCCGCGGGAATTCAACTGGGTGATCGGCGTGCTGCTGCTGGTGCTGACGCTGCTGCTGTCGTTCACCGGCTATCTGCTCCCCTGGGACCAGTTGGCCATCTGGGCCATCACCGTCGGTTCGAACATGGCGCGGGCCACGCCGTTTTTGGGGCACGAAGGCCCGGGCTTTCAACTGTTGAATATCGGCGGCTTCGACATGATTACCAACGGCAGCGACGCGCGGTTTCTGCTGCTGGGCAGCCGCTTCGTCGGCGAGGCCACGCTCAACCGGTTTTACATTCTGCATTGCGTGGCGATCCCGCTGGTGGTGGCGCTGCTGATCGCGATTCATTTCTGGCGGGTGCGGAAAGACGGAGGCATCAGCCAGCCGCTGTAAAAGCGAAACGCGCGGTCCCCGCGCAGTCGCCGCGGGGGCCCGCCTGTGCGATAAGAACCTGTTCGATCCGCTCGTCGGGCGCCGCGATGTCCGCCCGGCAGCGGATTCCCCCTACCCGACAGCAATCGCCGACCCATGCTCGAGCATCATCCTGATTTGACGCCTTCCGTGATTTACGGGCTCGGGTGGTTTTACCTGCTGCTGTTTCTGCTGAACTGCGGCTGGGTGAAGCGGAGCTACCACGTGGACCGGCCCGTGCGGCTGTTCGGGCAGGATGTGCCCGTCGCCGGTTTCTGGGCGCTGTACACCGCCTTGCTGGGGATGGTGAGCATCGCGCATCTCACCGGGGCCGACAGTCCCGAACAATTCCTGCTGCGGATGCCCGAATCGTTCAAGGCGTTTGTCGACGCGAACTTCGCCAATCCCGTGGCGTTCTTCATCGGGTCGGTGGTGCTGTTCGTGGCCATGATTGTGCTGCGGGAATGGTGGACCCGTCCCACCGTGGCCTGGATCCTGCTGAACCTCGCCTTGCTGTACCTGGGGTTGAGCATGACCGACTACGATTTCCGGCAGATCGTCGGCAAGCCCGACAACGTGCCGATCGTGTCGATGCTGTTCATCGTGGCCTTCTTTTCGTGGATCTACTTTGCCCGCTCGGTCGACAACGACCGCCGCCGGGCGGAAGGCCGCCCGCTGTACGAAGTCGAACACCAGCAGAAGGTGCTGGTCTGGCCCGACCTGGTGTACACCGAGCTGGTCTGCATGGTGGTGGTGACGGTGATTCTCATTGCCTGGGGCATTCTGTTGCAGGCGCCGCTGGAGGAGCCGGCTTCCGCCGCCAAAACGCCCAACCCGTCCAAGGCCCCCTGGTACTTCCTGGGCTTGCAGGAAATGCTGGTGTACTACGATCCCTGGATGGCGGGGGTGGTGCTGCCGAGCATCATCATCGTCGGTCTGATGGCGATTCCCTACATCGACTATAATAAGCTCGGGAACGGCTATTACACATTCAACGAGCGCAAGTTCGCCGTGGTGACGTTTCTGTTTGGCTTCTTGCCGCTGTGGGTGGCGATGATCGTGCTGGGGACGTTTTTGCGGGGGCCGAACTGGAACTTCTTTGGTCCTTATGAGTATTGGGACGTCCACAAGCTGGAGCTGCTGAACAACGTCAACTTGTCGGAGTATTTCTGGTTCGAGTGGCTCCAGACCTCGCTGCCGGTGGCCCCGGCGGGAGCCACGGTGTGGCAGCAGGTGGGTTACATTCTGCTGCGGGAGTGGTTGGGGTTGGTGGCGGTGTTTCTCTATCTCGGCGTGATGCCCATGATCCTGGCGGCCACGGTCTTCAAGAAAATGTTCCTGCGGATGGGCTTCCTGCGCTACATGGTGCTGGCGAACCTGATTTTGTTCATGGCGGCCTTGCCCATCAAAATGGTGCTGCGCTGGTCGGTGAACCTGAAATACATCGTGGCCATTCCGGAGTGGTTTTTTAATATCTAGCTGAGCGTTGACGGTTGGGGGGCGGCGTGTGCCTTCAACCCGTTTTTCAGCCGCCGGCTGAACTGGCACAAGTTGAGTGACGACGATGCCCGCGACAGAAGACTATCTGCGCGATCTGAAGCTAATGCATAAGGTGTTCTGCGGCAGCGCCCTGGCGCTGCTGGCCGTCACCGTGTGGATGATGTGGGCCGACTATGCCGACGAATGGCGCGGGTTTCAACGCCAGGCGATGAAATACATCGCGGAGCGGGATCGGAACCGCATGCGGCAAATCACGTCGGATCCGGCGTTCCAGTCGCAACTGGCCGCGGCCGAGGAAGCCCGGCGGCTTGCCGAGCAGACAGTGGCCGCCCGTCGGGCCGATGTCGCCGCGCAGCAAGCCGAGGTCGATCGCTTGGCGCGCCTGGCCGCCGCGACCATGCGCGAACTGCGGGTCCGCCGGGCCAAGCGCGACGTGGAACGCGCTCAATACGGTCTGGCCGTCCGCGACCAATTGCCGGCGGACGTGCAGCAGCGGGAGTTGGACGATTATAACGCGGCCCAGGCCCTCGCCGACGAATACGAAGACCGCTACAAGGTGGAAGACCAGCAATTGCAGGAGGCCAAGGGGAAGCTGGGCGAACTGACGGCGGCCCTCGACGAGGCGGAAAAGGAAATCAAAACCCTCACCGCCGACGTCGACCGGCTGCGCAAGGCGATCAATCGCATCGAACCGGAGCACTGGTTTTCCGCGGCGAAGCGGAACTTCATGCTGTTGCCGATCGTCGACGGCTTCAACTCGCCGGAGCGGATTCATCAGGATTGGCTACCGCGGCTGGAAATCGACCTCGGAGGCATGACGAAGGTCGCCCGCTTCGACCGCTGCCGCACCTGCCATTACATGATCGACACGGTGGCGCAAGGCACGGAGCCGGCCTTTCCCCATGGCGACGGAAAGTCGGGCACGTATCCGCACCCCTATTCTTCCCATCCGCGGCTGGACCTGTTTCTGACGTCGGCCAGTCCTCACCCGCTGCCGAAATTCGGCTGCACCATTTGTCATGAGGGGCAAGGCTCTGGAACCAGCTTTCAGAACGCCTCGCACACTCCCAACGATCCCAACGTGATGGCGGCCTGGCACGACAAATACGGCTGGTACGACAACCACTTCTGGGAGCACCCCATGCTGCCCGAGCGGTTCGCCGAATCGTCCTGCATTCGCTGCCATATCAACGTGATGGAATTGGGCGTGAACGCGAAGTGGGGGGCCACCGCGCCAAAGGTCTATCGCGGTTACGAATTGGTGAAGACGTACGGCTGCTTCGGCTGCCACGAAATCAACGGTTACGATGGAACCAAGCCGATCGGTCCCGATCTGCGGCTGGAGCCGGCCACGGCGGAAGAAGCCGCCAAACTGGCCAGCGATCCGCTGCAAGTGGCGGGGACCATGCGGAAAGTGGGACCGTCGCTGCGGCATCTCGCCGCCAAGACCGCAGCCGGCTGGGTGGAACACTGGACGGAGGAGCCCAAACAGTTCCGACCCACCACGCGGATGCCCCAGTTCTTCAAACTCACCAACCAGCAAGACGAAGTGGCCCAGAAGTGGAACCCGGTGGAACTGGCGGGCATGACGGCTTATTTGCTGCATCGCTCCGAGCCGCTCGAGCTGCTCACCCCTCCGGAGGGGTATCAACCCAATGCCGAGCGGGGCAAGGCGCTGTTCGCCCAAAAGGGGTGTCTGGCCTGCCACACGCATCCGGATTTTCCCGACATGAACGCCGACTTCGGTCCGGAATTGTCCCGCATCCATGCCAAATTGAAGCCGGGGCGGGAAGGCTTTTTGTGGTTGTACACGTGGATCCGCGATCCAGAGCGGCATCATCCGCGGACGCGCATGCCGCAACTGTTCCTCGAACCGGAAGGCGCCGGCGAGAAACTCGTCGACCCGGCCGCCGACATCGCCGCGTTTCTGCTGAAGCTGGAAGGGGCTCCCGAGAGTTTCCAGCCCAGTGCGCAATATCCTGAAATTCCGGTGAACGATGCCGACCTCGACAGCCTGGTGGAAATGTTTCTGACCAAGCTGCTCACGAAGGAGCAAGTGCGGCAGGTGCTGGCGACCGGCGTGTATCCCGTGCCGCGGGAAAAGATCAAAACCGATGAAGTCGAGCTGGCTGCCGCCGATCCCGAGGCGCCGTTCGATCCTGCGGAATGGCGTCGACGCAAGCTGATGTACGTCGGCCGCAAAACGATCACCAAGTACGGGTGCTACGGTTGCCACGATATTCCCAACTACGAGACGGCCCGACCCATCGGCACGGCCCTGCAAGACTGGGGTCGGAAAGATCGCTCGCGGCTCGCCTTCGAACATATTCACGAATACCTGCATCACCACGGTCAGCCGGGACTGGGCTTGAAGTTTGAGACATTGCAGCCGGCCGATGCGCAGCGGCTGGGTCTGGAAAACTCTCTGGGAGTGCGGCTCACGGGGCCGGAAGTCGGTGTCCAGCCGGCGAAGGCCCTGCGGCGCGTGGAAGGGAAGCCCGAGGCCGATCAGCTTCGCGTGGATGACGTGCTGCTCGAATACGACGGCCGCGCGGTCGCCGATGAACACCAGCTCCGCGACTTGTTGCGGCGCACGGAACCGGGGTCGGAGGTCGACATCACCATTTGGCGCGACGGTGCGCAGGTCGCCATGCGGATTCGTCCGGACGGCTCTTTCCACGAGCGGCTGGCCGGGCTGTCGGGCACCTTGGCGCAGGCCAGGCGGGGCGAGTTCAAGCGCAAGGAAGACGAAGAGCGGGAACTTTCCGCTGGTTTCTATTACGAGAGCCTGCTGCATCACGGCCGGCCCGGCTTTTTGTGGCAGAAGCTGCGGCAGCCGCGCAGCTACGACTACCGCACCATCGAAACCAAGCCGTACGAAGATCGGCTGCGGATGCCGAAATTCCCCTTCTCCGAGGAAGACATCGACGCGATCGCCACGTTCGTCCTGGGTCTTCTCGCGGAACCGCCCAATCCAGAATACCTCTACAACCCCGATGGCCCCGCGGGGGCGAAAATCAAGGGGGAATACCTCATCGACCAGTACAACTGCGCTGGTTGCCACATGTTCCAGATGCCGGAGATCCGTTACGGCGCCGACCTGGACGAACTGGCGGCGAGCGACCTGTCCGAGGAGTACCCGGAAGCCGTGGCACTGTTGCGGCGGTTGAAGCCGCCGCGGGACGGCTTGACCAAAGACACGCGCGTGGTGCGGCGCGGGGGCGAGACCCGCACGCTGCCGGTGGTCTCGTTCCATGGCTTGATCACGGCGAAGCCCAACCCCGACGATGATCCAGAAGATCAGGAATACGTCGCCGAATTGTGGGAAACGCTCAAGGTGGGCGAGAAGGAACTGGTGCCCACGACGAAACTCATCTTCCCGGCGGCTGCCTTGCAGGAGATTCGTCCGGCGAAGGGGGGCCAGTTCGCCGAATGGCTCGCCGATCATCTCTTCCAAACCCGGCAAGTGCAGCAGACGCAATTGGGTTGGCAGGCAGCGCCGCCCCCGCTGTATCAGGAAGGCATCAAGGTGCAAACGCCGTGGTTGTTCCAGTTCTTGCGGAATCCGCACCAGATTCGGCACACCACGGTGCTGCGGATGCCCCGTTTCAATCTGAGCGACGCGGAGGCCCAGGCGCTGGCCAACTACTTCGCGGCGCAAGATGGAGCCGCCTACCCCTATCAGCAGGTGGACGTCCGCGAGCCGGCGTACCTGTCGGCCCGGCAGGCCGAGTTCCGGCAGAAGTGGCCGGAGAAATCGCACGATTACCTCACGGAAGCCTGGAAGGTGCTTAACGGTCCGTTGTGCATCAAGTGCCATGCCGTCGGCGGACGGCAACCGATCAGCACCGACCCGACGAAAGACATTCGAGCACCCAATTTGGAACCGGTGGGGAATCGCCTCCGGCCCGAGTGGACGTTGTTATGGCTCTACAAGTCCCCCTGGATTACGCCGTACACGTCCATGCCGCAGAACTTCCCGCCGGGCAAGAAGAACCTGGAGGAGTTGTTCGATGGGGACGGCAACCTGCAAACGATCGCCGTGCGGGATGCCCTGTTCAACTACCACCGTCTGATGGAACGGGATGGCCGGATCGTCTACGATCCTCCGATGGCCCCGATGGCAGGCGCGACCGGCACAGCAGCGGTGAATGCCGCCGCGCCAACTGTTGATGCTGTCGCACCGACGGTTGATGCTGTCGCACCAACGGTTGATGCCGTCGCGCCAACAGTTGATGCTGTCGCGCCGAAGATCAATGTTGCCACACCGACGATCAATGCCGCCGGCCCCCCTCTCGCCGAAGATGCCGATGCCGGAGAGATGAAGTGATGCAGTTCCAGCAGTTCCACAAGATGCCAGTCCTCTGGGGAACGATCGTGCTGACCGCCATGACGACGGGTCTGGCCGGTTGTGGCGGCGGGGCCAGCGCCACGCCCACGGTGCGGTATCTGCCTAGCCGTCCGGAGTCCGCGACGGCCGAAACAAATGCCGCCGACACCCCGGCGACACCGGAGGCCGCGGCGGAGGCCTCGGGCACGGGAAGTTTGAAGGGGCGCGTGGTCTATCAGGGGGATTTCCAACCGTTGCCGCCGCTCTATGGGAAGGGAGCGGCTCCCAAGGACACCGAGGTGTGCGGCGCGGAAGCGATTCCGGATGAATCGGTGATCGTCAACAACGGCGGACTGGCGAACGTGTTTATCTATTTGCCGAAGGCTCCCAAGGGGGCGGTGTCGCCAACGCCCGCCGAGCCGGTGATCTTCGATCAGAAGTACTGCGTGTTCAAGCCGCACGCGCTGATCGTGCGGGCGGGACAGACGATCAAAATCCTCAACAGCGATGGTGCTCTGCACAACACCCACACCTATCCCACCCGCAACCCCACGTTCAACCAGGGGGTCAAGCCGAACGATCAGGTGGGGGTGGATTTGGTGTATGGGCGGCCGGAAAGCCAGCCGTTCATGGTGGGCTGCGACGTGCATCCGTGGATGAAGGCGTATCATCTGCCGCTGGATCATCCGTTTGGGGCGGTGTCGGCGGCCGACGGCACGTTTGAAATCAAGGATTTGCCGGCCGGCAAGCACAGCTTCAAAGTCTGGCATGAAAAGGGAGGCGAGCTGCAAAAGGCTTTGACCGTGACCATCAAGCCCGGCGAGACGACCGACATCGAAATTCCGGTGGCGGCCGCCCAACTCAGTCGGCGTGAAGGACCGGCCCTCCCCCTCGTTCAGTTGACGTTCGCCCAGTGAAAGAGCCGTGCCGCGCGGCCGGCTGGAATTCCAGCCGGCCAGGTGCCCCCGCTCTGAAGAGATTGCGATGACCGCCGCGAAACACCACCTGCTGTCCATTGCCGCCCTGCTGCTGGCTTGTGCCGGTTGCGGTCCCAATCCGGAAGCGAAATTCGAGTGGCGCGAGACCACGTTGGACCTCATTCCCGAGGCCCGCAAAGCGGTTCAAAAGGTGATGACCGATCATTTCGGCACGCCGCATGCGCTGGTGGCCTGGGATCGCCTGCCGGTGAATTACGGCGGGGTGCGCGGCACGGTGGTCGCCGCGCCGGAAGGGATCGCGCTGTCGGCGGGTCAACTGGCCATTGAATGGCAGGGGGACGCCGCGGCGATTGGGCCGGACGATCCCATCTTGTGGCTCAGCGGTCCCGCCGCCGGCGAGGATCCGACCGATGCGGTGGCCCAGTACGATGCGGCGCAGGGGTTGCTGACGTTGGCCCGCTGGAAGGGAGAGGCCCCGCCCATCGGCGCCCAGCTCGCGGTGGGGTTCGGAGACAAAATGCGGCTTGGCCGCGTGGCGTACATGAAGAATTGCACGCATTGCCACGGCGTGGCGGGGGATGGCAATGGACCCACGGCCCGGTATCTGAACCCCAAGCCGCGCGACTATCGGCTGGGCATCTTCAAGTTCACTTCGACCAATTCGATGTCGAAGGCCACGCGGGACGATTTGCGGCGGATCATTCGGGAAGGCATTCCCGGTACGTACATGCCCTCGTTCCTGTTGATGAAAGACGATGAAACCGAGGCCATCATCGAATACGTCCGCTGGTTGGCGATGCGCGGCGAGATGGAGAAACGCCTGGACGACGAACTGATCGGCGACTATTCGTCCAAGGCGATCGACGCGGCCATCGCCCGGGCCAGGTCGGCGGGAGAGAAACCGCCCAGCAGGAACCAGCTCTTGAAGCAGGCCAATGACGACCTGAAACAATTCCTGGCGGAGGATTTTCCAGGGACGGTGAACGATACGGCCGACATGATCGCCGAGGCCTGGACGCAAGCGGAAGATCCCGCGAACCTGGTGGTGCCCGCGGTTCCCCGAGTGGCCGACACGCCGGAATCGCGGCAGCGCGGCCGGCTGATTTATCTGTCCGACAAGGCCAAGTGCTACACCTGTCACGGGCCGCATGGACGGGGAGATGGGGCCGCCGCGGAAGATTTCTGGCCCAAACCCGGTTCCACCGAAAAGTACGAGCAGCGGGGCTTGCACGACTTCTGGGGCAACCCCTTGCCGCCGCGCGATCTGACCAAGGGGCAATACCGGGGTGGTCGCCGCCCCATCGACTTGTTCCGGCGGATTCACGCGGGGATCAAGGGGACGCCCATGCCGGCATTCGGCGGCACCGTCCTCAAGGATGAAGATATCTGGGATGTGGTGAACTATGTGATGAGCATTCCGTTTGAGTCGTCTCCGACGACCCCTTCCAAACCGGAGATGGTGGCGAAGACGGCTCAGGTCGGGCGGTCGACCCCGTGAAGGGGGCTGTGCTGTGTTGAACACTCGGCACGCTGCGATGCTCTGGGCACGATGAGATGCACGGAGAGATGTACGGAGCGCGATGTGATGCACTGCATGATGTGATGCACTGCATGATGATGTGATGTACTGCACGATGTGATGTACTGCATGATGGGATGTACTGCATGATGGGATGATGGGGTGATGTACTGCACGATGGGGTGCTCGGCGCACACGGAGGCGTGTTGAGCACAAGGAGCGGGTTCGACTTTCCAACAACACGCCGCCGGCTCTGGCCGACTTTACCTGCCAGGGCGCGGCGGGTAGCGGCAGGGTGAAACACGGTCGTTGCGGCCGACACAGCCCTTGCGGCGAGCGCTAGCCGCCGCGAAGTGAGTCGACCTGGTCGCGGGTGGGCGCAGACGGGACGAAAACCAGCAGAACTTGAAAGTCAGAGGACGTGCCGTGGCTGGTCGGTTGTGGACGCTGTTTTTCATGTTTGCCGCCGTGTTGGCGGTGGTGGTGTTTTGGATGGCTCCGGACCTGGGGTGGTGGTTTCCGGGGGACGGCCGGGCGCACACGCCCCTGGGGCAGAAGATCGACGATTTGTTCTACCTGATTTTGACGATCACCGGGTTGACGTTCGTCGGGGTGCAAATCGCCTTGGGCTACGTGTTGTGGCGGGGTGCGGCGGCGGGCCAGGATCCGCAGGCGAAATCGGTGTTCTCGCACGGCAGCCATACGCTGGAGGTCATCTGGACGATCGTGCCGGCCGGCATCCTGCTGTTCATCGCCCTGTATCAAATGGATGTGTGGGCCCACTACCGGGTGAAAACCCTGTTCCCCAAGAAACTGGAGCCGGTGGCGGAGGTCACGGCCCGGCAATTCGAATGGCGGATTCGCTACCCCGCGCGGGGCAAGAAACTGCAACCCACGCCACAGCCGGATGATCTGTATACGGTCAACGATCTGCGGGTGCCGGCGGGCCGGCCGGTGTCGATCAGTCTGCGGACGGAAGACGTTCAGCACTCCTTCTTCGTTCCCGAACTGCGGGTGAAGCAGGACGCCGTGCCGGGACTGGTGATTCCCGTGTGGTTTGAAGTGACCGACGTAGGGACATACGAACTGGCCTGCGCCGAATTGTGCGGCTGGGGCCACTACAAGATGAAGGCTCGGGTGAAGGCGGAATCGGCGGCCGATTTCGAGGCCTGGAAGACCCAAGCCGCCCGCGAGCAGTTCGACGACGGCTACCGGCCGCCGGCGGACGGAGAATGAACGATCAACGGACGATGCGGCTCCGCGGCGGCTTCCGGCGAGAGGCGCGGCGGTGGCCGACCCCGCAACGTGAGGAAGGTTTCCCATCGTGAGCACATTATCCCCCACCCTCGATCAGGCGGGCCACGGCGGCCACGGCCATCATGCCGAGCCGCATCCCCTGTCGTTGCTGTACGCCCTGCCGTCCTTCTCCCGCGATCACAAGGTGATCGGCCTGCAATTCCTGATCACCACGCTGCTGATGCTGATGGTGGGCGGGTTGCTGGCCCTGGGCGTGCGCTGGCAATTGGCGTTCCCCTGGCAGCGGATGCCCATTTTGGGGGACTGGATTTATGCCGCCCAGGGAGGCCAGATCGCTCCCGAGGCCTACACGATGCTCGTCACCATGCACGCCACGGTGATGATTTTCCTGGTGATCATTCCCATTCTGGCGGGGGCCTTCGGCAACCTGCTGATTCCACTGCAAATCGGTGCCGACGACATGGCCTTTCCCACGCTGAACATGTTGAGCTACTGGTTCGTGTGGCCGGCCATCATCGCGTTCGCCTTCGCCTTGGGCTTGGGACCGGAATGGCTGACGGGCGTGGCGGGTCCTGGGGCGGGTTCGGCCCAGGGGTGGACCAGCTACCCGCTGCTGTCGGCCCTGTCGGAGGCCGCCCCTGGCTCGGGGATGGCTCAAACCTGGTGGCTGATCGGTCTGACGTTCATCGGCTTCTCGTCGATGATGGGTTCCGTGAACTATCTGACCACGATCATCAACATGCGGGCGCCCGGCATGACGCTGTTCCGCATGCCGCTCACCATTTGGGCCATGTTCATCACCGCCATTTTGCAGGCGTTCGCCCTGCCGGTGCTGACGGCGGCGGGGTTCATGCTGGTGTTCGATCGGTTGCCGTTCTCGGTGCACTCCTGCTTCTTCATTCCCTCGGGAGTGGTGGTGAACAACGCGGCGGCGACGGTGGGGGGCGGCCAGCCATTGCTGTGGCAGCACCTGTTCTGGTTCTACTCGCATCCGGCGGTGTACATCATGCTGCTGCCGGCCATGGGGATGGTGTCCGACATGCTCTCGTGCATGTCCCGCAAGCCGATCTTCGGCTACAAACCGATGGTGTACTCGATGGCCGCCATCGCCGGCTTGGGATTCATCGTGTGGGGACATCACATGTTCACGTCGGGGATGAACCCCGCGTTGGGCATGACCTTCATGGTCTCCACCATCATGATCGCGCTCCCGTCGGCGATTAAAACGTTCAACTGGCTGGGGACGATGTGGGGCGGCAGGTTGCAGTTCAACACCGTGATGCTGAACTGCATCGCGTTCGTGTCGCTGTTCGTGGTGGGGGGGCTGTCCGGCATCTTCATGGCGGCGGTGCCGGTCGACATTTACATCCACGACACCTACTTCATCGTGGCCCACTTCCACTACGTGCTGTTCGGCGCCACGCTGTTCGGGGTGTTTGGGGCGATCCACTTCTGGTTCCCCAAAATGTTCGGGCGGTTGATGAACGAAACGCTGGGCAAACTGCATTTTCTGCTTACGTTCATCGGTTTCAATTGCACGTTTTATCCCATGCACATGCTGGGTGTGGCGGGCTTTCCCCGTCGCTATGCCGACCCGTACCACTTCCCCTACCTCGAACACCTTCTGCCGCTGAACCAATTCGTGACTTGCGCCGCCCTGCTGATGGGGTTCGCCCAGTTCATCCTGCTGTTCAATTTCTTCAGCAGCATGTTCATCGGCAAGCGGTGCGGACGGAACCCGTGGCACGCGAATGGACTGGAATGGACGGCCCCGTCTCCCCCGGGACACGGCAACTTCGACGTCCCGCCCGTCGTGTATCACGGCCCCTACGAGTATTCGTCCCCCCTGTGCGGCGACAAGGATTACCTCCCCCAAACCGAGTACGTTCCCTTGCCGCAGCGGCAAGCAGTCGCCAAAGCGGGGTATGGGCACTAGGCTGCCGTCGGTGAAGTACCGGCAACGGCAGGACCGGCAACACGAGTGTGCCGGGGCGATGCACTCCCCCCACTCCCGTGCCGTGAGCAACGATTGGTGTTTGTGGTGACGATGGACGAACGCACTCTCCCTGTCTGGCTGCACCCGCTGGCGTGGATCACGGCCGTGACCGCGCTGCTGCCGATTTCCGTCGGCGCCGTGGTGACCACGCTCGACGCCGGGATGGCGTTTCCCGACTGGCTGACGGCGGACGGCATCTTCGTGCCGTTTTATCCCTGGCTGCAATCCACGGGAGACAAGTTTGTGGAACACGGACACCGGCTGGCGGTGATCGTGATGGGCGTGGTGATCGTGCTTTTGGCGGTGGGCGTGTCTCTGCATGTGCGGCGTGTCGACGTGCGCTGGCTGACGGCGGGCATCGTCGCCGGTTTCGTGGCTCAGGCGATTCTGGGCGGCCAGCGCGTGATCCAGGATGAACGGATGCTGGCCTTGCTGCATGGGGACTTCGCGGCATGCTTCTTTGCGCTGACGGGTTGGCTGGTGGCCATGACCAGTCCCCGTTGGCAGACGCCGGCGCCAACGATCGACACGCGGCGCGGAACGGCCGCGGTCGCGTGGTGCGCGGCGACGTTCGCCGTGCTGTCCGTGCAGTACGTGCTGGGGGGCTTGCTGCGGCACTTTGGGGCGGCCCATGCCTGGCTGGTGCATCCGTGGTTTGCGATTGTGGTGGTTTTCGCGGCCGGAGGATCGCTGCTGTCCGCGTGGCGGACGGAGGCTCCGGAACTGCGCCGCGCCGCGAGTTGGGTGGCGGCGCTGATTGTCGCACAAGCGCTGTTGGGAGTCGTCACTTGGGGCGCGCGGTACGGGTTTCCGCAGTGGGGCGTGGTGGCGGTGCAGCAATCGACCTGGCAAGTGAGCCTGCGCAGTCTGCATAAAGTTTTGGGGCTGGTGACGTTCATGGCGGCGTTCGTGGCGCTGGTCAGGAACGTGCGGGCGACCCGCCAATCGCTGGGGGGGATGCCTTGGCCGCAAACGCTGGCATCGCCGACGGGGAGCCGCGCATGAGCACCGTCTCCACCGACGCCGTGGTGAAGGCCTCTGTTTGGGAGGGAGCGTGGAGCTTCGGCCTCGTCAGCCGTGTGAGCGACTATCTCGAATTGGCCAAGCCCCGCATCGCCGTGATGGTCTTGCTGACGGTCAGCGTGGGTTACGTGCTGGGCAGCGCGGGAAGCTGGGCGTGCGGACCGTGGCTGTGGGCCTGTGCGGGAATCGCGTTGGCGGCAACGGGAGCGTCGGCGTTCAATCAGTGGCTCGAGTGGGAAACCGATGGTCTGATGCGGCGGACGCGGCGGCGTCCCTTGCCGGCCGGTCGGTTATCCGCCCGCGAGGCGGTGGGGTTCGCCGCGACGACCAGTCTCCTGGGCTTGGGATGTCTGCTGTGGGGCGTCAATGCCCTGACCGCGGCACTCACGGCGTTATCGTGTCTGCTGTACGCGTTCGTGTATACGCCGCTCAAGCGGTGCACGGCGGTGTGCACGGCGGTGGGAGCCATTCCGGGGGCGTTGCCGCCCGTGTTGGGTTGGACGGCGGCCGGACACGGGTTGGATGGCCATGCCTGGGCCTTGTTCGCGATGTTGTTTTTGTGGCAGTTCCCGCACTTCCTCGCCATCGCCTGGTTGTATCAGGAAGACTACGCCGCGGCGGGATTACGGATGCTGCCGCTGGTGCGACCGCCGGGTAACTCCGCGGGGGGTCCGGCCCGACCTCTGCCGCACGTGACCGGTTTGCTGGCGTTAGGCTACGCGGTGGGGCTGGTGCCGGTCAGCTTGTTGCCGGCCGCGCTGGGTTTGGCTGGGCCGTGGTATGCGGCGGCGGCGCTGGTGTTGGGTGCGGTGTATGTCGGCACGGCGGCCGCGTTCGCCTGTGGGGAATCGCGGCGGAGCGCCCGGCGGCTGCTGTGGAGTTCGCTGGTGTACTTGCCTGTGGTATTGATCGTCCTCGCTGGAGATCACGTGCGGTTGCTGACGGCCTCGTGGGGGCCGGCACCGACGGTCCTTGCGGCGGGTACGGGAGAGAAATGACGTCATGAGTCACGGTCATGCTGCCGCCCCCGCGCTGCGGATGGGCATTCCGATTCCCAATTCCAAGCTCGCCATGTGGCTGTTCTTGGGAACGGAAATCATGTTCTTCACGGCGTTCATCGCCACGTACATCGTGATGCGGCTGGGGTCGCCGGGCTGGCCGACCGACGTGAATATCACCCACATTCGCATTTGGGCTGGCGGCCTGAACACGTTCGTGCTGATCTTCTCCAGCTTCATGGTGGTGGTGGCCCACGATGCCATGTTGCAACAGCAGTTCGCCCGGGCCCGCGCGGCGATGTGGATCACGCTGCTGTGCGGCATTTTCTTCCTGGGCATCAAGAGCATCGAATACTACGGCAAGATCGACTACGACATCTTGCCCGGCCACATTCCCGAAAGTGATCGCCAGGCGATGGACAAGCTGGTGCATCATTTGGGCGCGGCGGTGGACCGGCAGTTGCTGGCCTTGTTTCCCGACATTTCCAAGCGGGAAGACCAGCTCGCCGCCCTCGACGAACGGATCGGCAAGCTGGCCGGCCAGGCCGGCCGCGAACTCGAGCAGGCTCAGGCGGTGCGGGCCTTTTACGATGCCTACGTGAACATCAAGGAACACGTGCGCAATCAGGTTTCGTTCGCCGTGCCGCTCGAGCAGTTGGACAAGCTGCGCTTGGATCCGGCAGCCAATCCTCCCAAGCTGGAGTTGGGGGAGTTCCCCTCGCATCACGGGGGAGAGGGGGCCGCGCATGCCGCCGATCCGCATTCGCTGGTGGGCGAATTCCAGCGGTTGCAGGCCGATCCGCGGATCGGTCCGCTGCTGGGCCACTTCAAGATCGAACGGATTCGTCCCATTCTGTACGGGAATTTATTCGCCTCGAATTACTTCCTGATGACCGGTTTCCATGCGCTGCACGTGATTGTCGGCTTGATTTTGTTCGGGTTCGCCCTGGCCCGCAATCCGCTCACCGTGAACGACGCCGTGTTTGTCGAGAACATCGGCTTGTACTGGCACTTCGTCGATCTGGTGTGGATCTTCCTGTTCCCGCTGATCTACATTGTGTGAGTCGCGATCGTGTGAGTCGCCATCGTGTGAGTCGCCCTGAGGTGAGGTCATGATTGCCCCTGGGAAAACCGGCGGTGGGAGGCGCTCGGCCGGCGCGGCATGGAGAGCCGCTGCCGCAGCGTCGTTCCGGCCGACGGTTTCCCGCCGTCCACAGTCCGACCGGCCAAGACGTCCCTTGATTTCCGCGGGGCGTTCCGCGCGGGAGACCGCCCCGACAGGAAATCACCGCCCCGAGCTGGATTGAAAATGTCCCACGAACACCACGAATCGCACCTGCGCACGTATTTGGCCGTGTTTCTGGTTCTGTGCTTGTGCACGGTGATCTCCGTCATTGCCGACGTGGTTCACTTCGCGCCGCGGAACATCGTCGTGGCCGTGGTGATGGCGGTGGCCGTCACCAAGGCGTTGTGCGTGATGCTGTTCTTCATGCACCTGAAGTTCGAGCGCGCCTGGAAGTACCTGCTGCTGACCCCGACGCTGATCCTCGCCGCCGCGATTCCGTTCGCGCTGGCCCCCGACATCGCCATGCACTACTACACGTCGGTGGCGCCGCAGCGGGACGAATTCGAGCGGCAACAGCAACAGGCGGCCCAACACGCGCCGTCGGAACACCATTAATCGGCCAATCGGCGAGGGAAACGCAGCGTGGGGGAAGATGCCCTCTCAATGCTGATCGGCGAACAGCGCCTGCTGGTCGGAACACCTGCCGGGCGTCCGTCCGGTTGTGCAACGGCCTGAGCAATAGCAATTTTTTCGCGCAACAGCCGTTTTCCTCGCCGGCCACGATGATTTCATGCACGCACCTGTGGTGGAAGTGATCGGCGTCAGCTACCGCTACGGCGCGCGGGTCGCTTTGGACGGCGTGTCGTTCGACGTGGCCCCTGGAGAGCTGTTCGGCGTACTCGGTCCGAATGGGGGTGGGAAAACCACTCTCTTTCGGCTGCTGACGACCGTGCTCCCCTTGCAAACGGGCACGATCCGTCTGGTGGGGCTGGACCTGGCACGCGAACCGCAGGAGGCACGTCGACGGTTGGGGATTACGTTTCAATCCCCGAGTGTTGACGGCAAGCTGAGCGTCCGCGAGAACCTGTGGCATCAGGGCCATCTTTACGGCTGGTACGGTGCGGCCCTGAAGGAGCGGATTCGCGCCGTCGCTGATGCCGTCGGCTTGACATCCCGCCTGGCCGACAAGGTGGACACCCTCTCCGGGGGGTTGAAGCGGCGGGTCGAAATCGCCAAGAGCCTGCTGCACGAACCCAGCGTGCTCATTCTGGACGAACCCAGCACGGGCCTCGATCCCGGCGTGCGGGCCGATTTGTGGGAGTTTCTGCTCCGGCTGCGTCGCGAGCGGCAAGTCACCATTCTCGTGACCACGCATTTGATGGACGAAGCCGAACGCTGCGACCGGTTGGCGGTGTTCAATGCCGGCAAACTGGTGGCGTTGGGGTCGCCGGCCGCATTGCGGGGGGAAATCGGCGGCGAATGCCTGACGATTCGCGTGGCCCAGCCGGCCGAGTTCGCGGCTGCCCTGCGCGAACGGTGGGACCTGCCTGTCCGTGTGCTGGACGACGCCGTGCGGATCGAGCATCCCGAGGCGCTGCGGTTGTTGCAGGAGATTGCCGGGGCGCATCGCGAACAGATGCAATCGGTGGTCCTCAGTCGCCCCACGCTGGAAGACGTGTTCCTGGCCCGCACGGGAAAACGGTTCGACGGCGAGGGGGGCTAAGAGCCGCCGGACACGATCCCCGGACGTTCTCGAAACGGGACGCAGTGTTGGTCGAGATAGCCGACAGTGCCCGGTGGTTCCCCGTCGGGCTGGCGCTCCCTTTCCCTTGTTCCGCGGCTGTGGCACCATGCCCGGGGTTGTCCGCCATGTCCTCTTGAGGAGCACCGTTCAATGACTGGTTCGCGTCGCTGGATGTGGTTCGCCGCGTTATTCCTGCACGGCGTGGTTGGTGTGGTTCCCTTGGACGCGGCAGACACGATTTTGCTGTGGCCACAGGGGGCCCCGGGGAAAATCGGCGACGAAGACGTCGACAAGCCTTGGTTATGGCATTACCCCGCGCCGGAATCGCAGCGTTCGGGCACGGCAGTGGTGGTTTGTCCGGGCGGCGGCTATGCCGTGCATGCGGTCGATCACGAGGGGACGCAAGTCGCCCGGTGGTGGAATGCGCGGGGAGTAACGGCCTTCGTGCTGAAGTATCGGTTGGCGCCGCGCTATCGGCATCCGGCACCCATGCAGGATGTGCAGCGGGCCATTCAGCACGTCCGCGCGCACGCGGAGCAGTACGGCGTGGCGGCGCATCGGATCGGCGTCATGGGGTTTTCGGCGGGAGGACACCTCGCCTCGACGTGCGCCACGCATTTCGTCGAACCGCAACCTGACGCGCTGGATCCCGTCGCGCGCGTTTCCTCGCGGCCAGATTTCGCCGTGCTCGCCTATCCCGTGATCACCATGACCGAGCCGTGGGGACACGGGGGATCGCGGCGGAATCTGCTGGGAGACAACCCCGACCCGGAGTTGGCCCGGCTGTTGTCGAACGATCGGCAGGTGTCCCCCCGCACGCCGCCGACCTTCTTGTTCCATACCGGAGAAGATGCGGCGGTGCCCCCCGAAAACAGCCTGGCCTTCTATACCGCCTGCCGCCAGCACAACGTGCCGGCCGAGTTGCACGTGTACCAGTTCGGACCCCACGGAGTGGGCCTGGCTCCTGGTGATCCGGCTCTCCAGACCTGGAAAGACCGCTTGTACGACTGGCTGCGTAATAACGGTTTGCTGGCCGACGTGGAACGCTCTCCCGTCAAGGGTACCGTCACGGTGCACGGCATGCCGCTGAAGTGGGGCCAGATCCGATTCACTCCCCCGTCCCCTTATGCCCCCATCGCCTTCGCGATGGTGCGAAACGGTCAGTTTCAACTCGACAGGGCGCACGGCCCCGTGGTGGGGGACAATGCGGTGGAGGTGGTCACCATGGGGGATGTCGCCCCGCAACCCACGGTGTCCGACGCCACCGTTCAGCCGCCGCTTACCGTGACGGTCAAGCCCGGCCCGAACGAGTTGACGATCGATGCCGGCCGCTGACGCACCCGTGGGACCTGCAACGGCGGGGCCTGCAACCGCGGGGCCTGCGACCGCGGGGCGTGCGACCGCGGCGGTTGATGTTCGACCGTCCCACGGGGAGCGGCAGTTGGCTCGATGGTCATGCGGCCCACAGCGTGTGGGACATCCTTGAACGCGAGCCGGCTTGAGAGAGAGGCAGCACCCTCTGCACGAGGAAGTGCCAGCCGTGCCGCTGCGGGAACCATTCCGTGCAGTGGTGCGGGCGCGGGGGATGTTGTGAGAAGAACGTGGGCGTTAAAGTGTCGGTATGACCATCGAGTTTTGCTGTCCCTACTGCACCGTGGCCATCGAAGTGGCCGATCAGGCGGCCGGATCTCTCGGGCGGTGTCCCCGGTGTGCGGCGAAGATCACCATTCCTCGTCCCGCGGCCCTGGGACCGCCTCCCGCGTCGTCGCTTCCCTTGAGTTCTCCTCCGGAGGTTCTCGGTCCGGAGGCGTCTCCACCGAAAACGTTGCCACCAGAGACATCTCCGCCGGCGACTCCCGACGGGCTGCCGACACCAGTCGCCGCCGTCCCGTTGCCCGTGGTGTCGACGGCGGCACCGAGTTCACCGCTGCGACAACGATTGCGGCGGCGCCGCCGCGTGGCGTGGGTGGTTCCCGCCGTGTTCATGCTGATCCTGGTGGGGGTTGTGAGCTGGTTGGCCTGGCAGTTGAATGCGTCAGGCAGCCTCACCGGCGAGCTGGCGGCCGTGGAACTGGACGACGTGGATCTGGAACCGGTGGTCGTGCCGCGCGACCTGTTTGCCCTGCCCGCCAAGGTGCGAGACGAAGCGCTCCAGCGTCTGCGGGAACAACCGTTGCCCTTGGTGAGTGAGCGGATGCAGGTGCAATTTCGCGGCAGCGAGGAAGGGCTGGTGGTATCCGTGGCGCGGGGTGTGAATACCCGGTGGTATCGCGTGGATGTCCGCGGCCACGGACGCCTGGCGCAGTTCTTGGATCACGAAGCCGCCCCGCTGCGGGTACGGCAATCCCAGAGTCTTGCCCAGGCGGCCGCCGACTTTCTGACCGACTTCCACCGCTCGACCGAAAAGCCTGCCTCCGCCGCCGCGATCACGGCGTACCGCGATCGGTTGGGGTTGACGGCGCTGGTGCGCGGTTTGGGTTTCGAGGTCGTGGCCGTGGTGGGGGCCAACATTTATCCGTGCGTGTATGAGGAGGCCGACGGCACGCTGTACTTCTTGTTGCCGCCGGGAGTGAAGCAGTTCACTCTGAAGGGGCGGTCCCAGGGAGAGCGGTCCGCTGCCTTTCCGGGGCAATTCACGGTGAAGGTGAGGCAGGCGGCCCCCGTTCGTCCGAAGGTCCCCGCCGCGGCGCCACCCGCCAAAGATGCGGCGGCCGATTCCCCGCGCGGATGACGCGGCTGCCGCTCGCGCGGTGTCGCGACGAGGTGACCGATGTCGAGTTTGATTGTGTCGAGTAGGAGACGAGAAACAGAAGATCAAGTGCTGCCGGGCCGCGCCTGCCGGTGTCAGGCGGTGGTATCGGGGGCGGCGGGAGCACGTTTTTCCTCCGCCGCGCTGGGACGAAGGTAGATCGGGACCAGCGTCCAGAAGTCGTCGGCGCGACCCTCGGCAAGCAACTGGCGGGCCTGCCGCGCGAGCACGGCGGCCGAGGGGCGCAGCGACCACTCTTCCCGTGCGACGAAGGCGGCAGTGGACCCCTCGGCGATCTTGGTTACTCCCGGCCCCGCGATCCGTTCACCGGGCTGTCGTTGCCGCAGCCAGTCGGCCGAGGAGACAATCGTCAGCGGCGTTATGCGCTGCCAGCGGAGTTCGTCCCGGCGCTGGTATTCCGCCGCGAAGAAATCTCCCCGTTGCGCGTCGGCCACCACCCACACCCGCGACCAATCCGCGGGCGCGGCCGCCGCACAGATCAGGAATGTTTCCAGGCCGATCACCTGGCAGCGTGTGGCATACGCCCAGGTTTTGGCGCACACGACCCCCACGCGCAAGCCGGTAAAGCTGCCCGGACCGAGACTGACCGCCACGGCATCGACGGAGCGTGGAGAGAGTCCGGCGGCCAGCAGCAGATCGCGAATTTCCGCCAGCAACGTTTGCGCATGACGGCGCCCCGCCGTCGCCAATCGGCGCTCGGCGATCACCTCGTCCTTGCGGAGCAAGGCTGCCGATCCTTCCAGCCCGCTGGTTTCAATGCCCACGATCCACATGCACTCTGCCCACATGCCCTCTGCATTCCGGGTGGTCGTTCCGGTGGAAAGACCGGCGTTTGTCAGCCGCCGCCGTCCGGCAGCATTTCGGCGACGAATCGCGACCGGATGGTTTCGCGGCGTTTGCCCCATTTCATCCGCGTTTGTGCCCACGACACAGTCAGCACGTCGCGCGCTCGGGTGACCCCCACGTAGGCGAGGCGGCGTTCTTCCTCGATGGCGGCATCACTGTCGGCATCGACGGAACGCTGGTGCGGCAGCAAGCCTTCTTCCAGACCCACCAGGTACACGCGGGGAAACTCCAGTCCCTTGGCGCTGTGCAGCGTCATCAGCCGCACGCCGGGCCGTTCGGTTTCAGGGTGCTCCCCAAAGGCGTCTTCCTTGCCCGCCAACGCCGTTTGTTCGAGAAATTCGGCCAGCGAGGGGCGTTCCGCGCGGGTTTCGTATTCGCGGACGGCGGCCACGCATTCGTCGATGACGGCGGTTCGCGCCGCTTGCAGGGAACTGTCCTTGTATTGTTTCTGGATTTCGCCGGCATAGTCGATGGCTTCGATCAACTGCTGGAAGACCGCACTCAACGCAGCGCCGGGGGCGGCGAGCCGCGCGCGAAAATCGTCGAGCAGCTCCCGGAATTGCGCGATGGCCGCGGCCGTGCGCGGCGCGATGTCCCTGGCCGCCACGGCGTCGGGAACCACATCCCAAAAGGACCGCCCGGTCTTGACGGCCCGCGTGAGGAGTTTCTCCGTGGAGGCCTCTCCAATGCCGCGGGCCGGCACATTGATGATCCTCAGCAGCGACATTTCATCGTGGGGATACGCCAGCACCTTGAGATAGGCCAACAGGTCGCGGACTTCCCGGCGATCGAAGAAGGATTGACCGCCCACCAGCACGTAGGGCACGCGCAGCCGTCGCAGTTCCGACTCGAAGAGCCGCGGCTGCTCGTTGGTGCGGAACAAAATGGCGATGTCGCCGGGGGGCACCTGCAAGTGCTGGATGAGGTAATTGATTTCGCGGACCACGCCTTCGGCCTCGGCTTGTTCGTCGGGGTACGGTTTGAACGCCACGGGAGCGCCCGACTTGTGGGCCACCAGGGATTTTTCATGGCGACCGCGATTGTGCCGCACCAGGTGGTTGGCCGCGTCGATGATCTGCGCGGTGCAGCGGTAGTTGTCTTGCAGCCGCACTACCTTGGCTCCGGGAAACTGCTGCTGGAACTGCAAGATGTGCCGGATTTCCGCCCCGCGCCAGCCGTAAATCGACTGGTCGTCGTCTCCGACCACGCACAAGTTGCGGTGGGGTTGGACCAGGGCCGCCACGATGCGGAATTGCAGGTCGTTGGTGTCCTGATATTCGTCGATCTGCACGTGCTCGAATCGTTTTTGTTGGCGGGACAAGGCCGCGGGGAATTCGCTGAATAATTGCAGGGTGAGGAGCAGCAGGTCGTCGAAATCGACCGCTCCCGCGGCTTTGAGCGTGGCCTGGTATTTGCGGTAGGCGACGGCGGCGAGGAAGTCGCGATCGTCCTCGGCGGCTTCGGAAGCCTGCTCGGCGCGCAGCCCCGCGGTTTTCCAGCGGCTGATCTGCGACACCAGGTCGCCGGGAGACAGCGCCGCGTCGGCGACTTTCAAATCCCGCAGCGCTTTGCGGGCGGCGGCTTCCTGATCACCCCGATCGTAGATCACGAACCGCGAGGGATACCCCAGGGCCGCGATTTCCTCGCGCAGCACCCGGACGCAGTAGGCATGAAAGGTGGAGATGGTCGGCCGCGACGGGACCCGGCGGCCGAGCAGGGCTTGCATCCGCTCGTGCATTTCGCGGGCCGCTTTGTTGGTGAACGTGACCGACAAAATCGCTTCGGGCGGCACGCCGCGGCGAATCAGTTCCACCATGCGATGCGTAATCACGCGGGTTTTGCCGGTGCCGGCCCCGGCGAGCACCAACACTGGTCCAGCGGCCGTCAGCACGGCTTCGCGCTGCGCCGGATTCAAACCGGCGAGGTGATCGCCGCCGCGGTGCAGCACCGACCGTGTGGATGTGGAGTGCAAGGGGGACATTCCCAAAAGGCCCAAACGAAGGCGACCGGCCGGCTCAGAAACCTGCGGGGAGCGTGACCGGAACTTGCGGCGACCGTAAGGCGAGTTTGTGGAGACGGTGTCCGGAACTTCTTGCGACCGTGAGTTGTGGCGCGGCTTAGCGGGTTTGCCGTGCCAGCGCGGCACGCAGCGGCTGCAACATGGCGGACATCGTGGGCCAGCGATCGTCGGGGGTCACCGCCAGGCCCTTCATCACGGTTTCGGCGATGTCTTCGTCGATGTTGGGGGCGGCTTTGCGGAGATCGAGCGGCGGCGTGTTGATGTGCTGCATCACGGCTTCCAGGGTTTCCGCGGCATCCCAGGGTAAGCGCCGCGCCCACATTTCGTAGCAGGTGACGGCATACGAGAAAATGTCGATCCGCTGATCGGTTCGCTGCCGCTTGATGAGTTCGGGGGCCATGTAGTTCGCCGTGCCGGTGCGGTTGCCGGGCTGGCGGAATTCCTCGGTGTTCGGCACCACCAGGCCGAAGTCGATCAGCTTGACGGAATAATCGCGATCGAGCATCACGTTGCGGGGGCAGATGTCGCGGTGAATCCAGTTCTGGCGGTGGAAATACTCGATGGCCTCGCCCAGTTCGACCATGAACCGCAGACGGTTCTGCTTCATCACGTCGTTTTGCAGGTCGATGAGGTAGCTCAACCCCACGCCTTCGATGAATTCCATCACCAGGTATTGTTCGTCGTTGGTGGTGATGCCGTGTTCGAAGGTGGTGACAATGTGGGGATGCTTGAGCTGGATAGCGATTTCCCCCTCGCTGGGCTTGCGGACCTTGAGCCCCTCGAAACGGGCCTCGAAGCGGCGGGTTTTGGCGACATCCAGCAGCTTCAAGGCGACGATCCGGCCGCTGATCAGGTCGCGGGCGCGCCACACCTTCGACATGCTCCCCTGTCCCGTGCGGTTCAACAATTCGAACCGCCGGGAGATGTCGACCTTCACCACCTTGGGCTTGCGGGTGAATAGCTGCTTCAAAAACTTCATGATGTCGGTCCGCTCACGGGGAGTCTGCCGCTCCCAACCCGGCGTCGCCCCGTTGCTGCTTCGGCCAACAAGCCGCGGGCCAGCCGGTTATTTCCCACAATAATCGATCAGGCGGGAGATTTCCGTGCGGAGTTGCGGTCGCGGCACAATTCGGTCGATGAACCCATGTTGCAGCAGAAATTCGCTGGTTTGGAAGCCCGGCGGCAGTTCGATCTTCACCGTGGCCTCCACCACGCGCGGGCCGGCGAACCCGATCAGCGCCTTGGGTTCGGCGAGGATCAAGTCCCCCAACGAGGCGAAACTGGCCGCTACCCCGCCCATGGTGGGATTCGTCAACACGGAAATGAACAAACCGCCCGCCCGCTGATACCGGGCGAGTGCCGCCGACACTTTGCCCATCTGCATCAGCGAGAGAATCCCCTCGTGCATGCGGGCACCGCCCCCCGAGCCGCTGACGATCACCAGCGGCAATTCGAGTTCCGTGGCCCGCTCCACCGCGCGGGTTAGTTTCTCTCCCACCACGGAGCCCATGCTCCCCATGATGAACCCCGAATCGGTCAAGCCGAACACCAGCGGACGCCCGCGCATGTAACCGCGGCCCACGATGCAGGCGTCGCGCAAGCCGGTCTTCTTTTGCTCCGCGGCCAGCCGTTCGCGGTACGGTTTGGAATCGACGAAACCCAGCGGATCGACCGACACCATGTCGGGCCACCATTCCTCGAAACTTTCCTGGTCGAGAAGCTGCTGGATGCGGGTGCGGGCCGGCACGTAGAAGTGATGGTTGCAGTCGGGGCACAGTCCCAGGTTTTTTTCCACCTGTCCGCGATAGACCGTGTTTTTGCACGACTCGCAGCGTATCCATAATCCTTCGGGAACGCCGCGCTTTTTGGGGCGGGGTGTGCTGTCGCTGTCGCTGGTTGCGCCAGTGCTCATTCGTCGTTTTCTTTTCTTTCGTGTCCGGCCGGCGTCTTGCCTCTGGGGTCTACACCAAGAGCGACCGACAAAGACCGCAAAGCCAGGCCGGCGGCCGCCGGATGGAATTCGTCAGGGTTCACGTGGTAGGTTAGTCTACGCTTTCCGCCGCGGAATCTGAAAGGTGAGAGGGGGACAGCTCCCGGTCCCCCGTCGACGGGACGGGGCCGGCGACCAGGTGCCGCATCCTGTTCCGTTTCTAACGCCTCCAGGTTCGTTGGCATCCCCGGTTCTTTGACAGCGCCGGTGCTTTGGCGGCCCAAATTCCTTGAGCGGTTCGCGTTCTTGGACGGCCGCGAGTTCTTGGACGGCCGCGAGTTCTTGGACGGCTCCGGTGCGATGTCATTGCATGATGCCGGCCGCGTCGCGCACATCGTCGGAGCCGCCGGTCAATCATCGGCACCACGCCGGCGCGATTCCGGGATGCGGCAAGCAGCCCTTAACCGGGCGGACTGCCGCCGTCGCCGGCGGGCAGCCGTTGTTCCAGTTCGCGGAGGGCCGCCGCGTAGTCGGCACGGTCGAAGATGGCGCTTCCGGCCACAAACCACTGCGCTCCCGCCTCCGCCGCCGCTTCAATCGTCTCGGGACCGATGCCGCCGTCGATCGAGAGGATTGCCTCGCGCGGCATGATTTGGCGCAGTTCCCGCACTTTGGGGAGCACTTCGCTGAGGAATTTCTGGCCGCCGAATCCGGGTTCCACGCTCATCGCCAGCACCAGGTCGCATTCGGTCAGCGCCGCGCGGACGCGCTCGATGGGTGTGCGGGGATTGAGGGCCAGGCCGGCCCAGGCTCCCGCCGCGCGAATCCGCCGTAACAAGGGGACCGGATCGGACACCGCTTCGACGTGGATCGTCACGCCATCGCAGCCGGCTTGCAGGTACTCGTCGAGATACCGTTCCGGCTGGGCAATCATCAGGTGGGCATCGAAGAACAGGCTGGTTCGCGGTCGCACGGCGCGAATCACGAGGGGACCATAGGTGAGATTCGGCACGAAGTGCCCATCCATCACGTCCCAGTGCAGGATGCGCGCGCCCGCTCGCTCCAGCCGCCCGATTTCGGCGGTCAACGCGCCGAAATCGCACTTCAACATCGATGGAGCAATGAGGGGCGAGCGACGGTCGAGCGTTCGCTGCGGCATTCACGGCACCCCCGTGCTCGGCGGACGGAGCAACACCGCCCGCCGCGCGCTGTTCGCGGTCATACCGAAATTCTGCTCGGGACCGGGCCGGATTGGCCCGCGGGCGCTTTCCGCTTCCGCCAACCAACCACCGCGCCCCGATCGTCGCAACGGCGAACGGGGCGCGGAGTGTTCGTCCCTCTCAGCCGAGTTGAGCCACCTTGGCGATGAGGTCGGCGGTGCGGTGCGAATAACCGTACTCGTTGTCGTACCAGCCCAACACCTTGATCATCCGCTTTTGCATCACCATGGTCCACGGCGCATGGAAGATGCAACTGTGCGGATTTCCGATGATGTCGCTGGAAACGATCGGGTCTTCGCAGTATTCGAGAATGCCCTTCAACGGACCTTCCGCCGCGGCCTTCATCGCCGCATTGACTTCGGCCTCGGTGACATCTTTGTCCAACTCGGCAACGAGGTCGGTAATGCTGCCGCACGGAACCGGCACCCGCAGCGAAATGCCCGTCAGCTTGCCGTTGAGCTGCGGCAGCACTTCGCCGACGGCCTTGGCGGCACCGGTGGTGGTGGGGATGATGTTGATCGCGGCCGCACGCGAACGGTAGATGTTGTCGTGCAGTTGGTCGGAAACCCGCTGGTCGTTGGTGTAGGCGTGGCAGGTGGTCATCAATCCCCGGACGATGCCGAAGTTCTCCTGCAAGACCTTGGCCATCGGCGCCAGGCAATTGGTTGTGCAGCTTGCGTTCGAGATGCACCGATGTTCGGGACGGAGGTCGGAGTCGTTCACTCCCATGACTACCGTGAGGTCCGGTTTGTCCTTGGCGGGAGCGGAGAGGATCACCTTGCGGGCGCCGGCTTGCAGATGGCTGTCGTAGCCGGGCTTGCCGTCCTTGCCGCGGGCCGTGAAGAAACCGGTCGATTCCAGGGCAATGTCGACGCCCAGATCTTTCCAGGGGAGCTTGGACGGGTCTTTCTCCGCGCAAACCTTGACCTTCTTGCCGTTGACGACCAGCGAGTCTCCCTCGCAGCTCACCGTGCCGGGAAACCGTCCTTGCACGCTGTCGTACTTCAGGAGCATGGCCAGCGAATCGGGTTTGCCAAGGTCGTTGATGGCGACCACTTCAAACTCGCTGGGGCGAGCGGCCATGGCCCGGAAGGCGACACGGCCAATGCGACCGAAACCGTTAATGCCGACGCGAACTGCAGCCACGCTAACACACTCCTGGGAAGGCAGACGGAACTCGCTGAGCTGCCCCACGCGGGCGAAAGCCGTTTCCAAGTCTCGGCTGTGTCACGAGTTCAGTGCTGAGGTGGTGCGGATTATAGACGCTGGCGGCGGCTTCCTCAAGGAAGTGGGCGGACGGAAGCCAGGGTGGGCGATGGGAGCCAGTTGATGATGAGCCGGGGCGGAGGCGCGCCGGGGGAAGCTGGTCGCACCGCAGGCCGGCAAGGCGCTTCTGGTCAATCCCACTCCGGGGCGGAAACGCGCTGGAGGAAGTTGGTCGCACCACTCGCCATGACGGCATGTTGCCGATTTCCGCCACATCCACCAGGTGGAATTGAACTTCCAGGTCGCCTTGAGTTGCCTGGGCTGCGCTGATTCTGTGAGGCCATCAAACAGCCCGGTCTGTTTAGATCGCTCCGTGTGGTCACTACAACCGATGCGATCGGTTTATTTTGTCCAAGCTGGCCTGCTTTCTGCCAAGTTGACTGGTCTGGCTAACCGATACAGATGCTAAATCCGTCAAAGTCGGTTCACCTCCGTATTGCGCGGCGGGGTCGGCTCTGGCGGGGCACAGGTTCGCCGCAGTTGGGCAACGCTTCAGGAAGGTGAACATGCCCCGGTGGTGTACGTTCCTCTCGCTGTTGTCGCTCGCCTCGGTGATCACTTCCTCGGCGGATGCCCAGTCTGGCGGGGGAGTGGTTCCCGCGAGTTGGCATTCGTCCCCGGCGCCGGGTTGGCCGGCGATGACCCCGTCGGCACCCGGAGTTGCCACTCCCTTGGCCAGTGGCAAAGGCCGGACGATTTTCGAAGAACTGCCCGATGATACCGGCTGGCTCTACGAGGACACCCCGCTGGAACGAGCGCTGCGAGAGACGTTTCGCCACGCCTATTTCCGCGTGGAGTATTTGCTGTGGGACATTTCCGACCCTGGCAACAACACGCTGGCCGGTCCGACCAATTACCCCACGTTTCTGTATCCGCCGGATCTGGTTCGCGATCCCAATAACCCCGCCGTGTTGATTCCCCCGTCGATTTATTCTACGGGTGCTGGTCCGACTCAGCCGGCGACCAGCAGTCTCACGTTCGATGGTGCCTCCGCGCGGGGCTTGCTGCCCCCCGTGTACCACATTTCCAATCAGGCGATTCTGGCCGATCCAAACTTTCGGCCGCAGATGTTGATCGCCACGCAACCGACCCTGGCCGACGTGCAACTCAACGACAACAACGGCATTCGGGGAACCTTTGGGTTTGTCGTGCCGGCGGGTGCGTTTGAAGCCAGCATTTTCGCCTTGCAGAAGTCCAATGCGCCGTTCGCTCCGCGGCCCCTGTTCTTTGCCGACATCGGCGACATCGACGACAGCGACGGGGACGGTCTCATCGGCGACCTGAACACGACGGAGTTCCTGCCCACGTTTGATGCGGTGGCACAAGCCTTCCTGGTGAACGGTCTGGTCCCGTCGGTGCCGTTGACGGTGTCGGTCGGTGAACGTCAGACGGCGACGAACCCGCAGTTACCGACGCCCTCGAATCCGAATGATCCCACCATTCCCAACCCGCCGCTCAACCAGCCGATTGCCCGCGGCGACAACCTGCGGATCATTTACGCGGTGCGGGATCCGGTCACGGGGGAATATGTGCCCACCTATCAGGGATTGCTCAGCACGGAAGTGTGGGGAGCCGAAGGCAACTTCATCGCCGCCTACTGGGATGCGGGAAGCCCGCTGCAAATCCAGCCGTTGATTGGTTTCCGGTACGTGAACTTCCAGGAGAGCCTGCGGCAAGGCGGAGCGTACACGTTCGCGGCTGTCGATCCCAACACGAACCAGTTGACGTTCACGAACGTCAACCGGCAGATCAATTCCGCGACCAACAACAATTTGTATGGTCCGCAAATCGGCTTGCGGGCCGAACTGGTCAACAAATGGTTCTCCCTGGGGGTTCAACCGAAGGTGATGTTGGGGCTGAACTCCTATTCGGCCGATTTGCAGACGCTGAACGTGCTCCGCCCGAATGATCGGAACCAGTCCCTGACGCTGAATGACGAGACGTTCGGCGTGGTGGGAGACCTGCACGTCTATTCGCGGGTGCGGTTGACGGAGCACCTGAACGTGTTCGTGGGCTACAACTTCTTGTGGCTGGGGCTGTTGACGCGGCCGGCGGACAACATCGTGTACAACGCCCGGTCGATCAATCCGGCGGTCGATCCCGTTTCGGAAAACGATTTGGAGTCGGACTTTCAGCTTGATCCCAGTTTCTCGGGGTCGATTCTGCAAGGGCTGAGCGTCGGCGGCGAACTGCGGTTCTGAGTGCGGCGACGTTGGCCGGCATGGGACGCGTCGGCATCAGTTCCGGCGGCTGGGGATCCGGCGGCATCGGTTCCGGCGGCATCGGTTCCGGCGGCATAGGATCCGCCGGCATTGGTTCCGGCGGCTGGGGATCCGCCGGCATGCGACCCGCCGGGTTGCCGTTCGTCTGGGGGAGATGCCACGACGTGACCTCGCGTGTTGGCTGTCCTCGATCGATCCCAGCGTTTGGGAAGGTCGACGGGGTTGTCCCCGTGGCGAAGGTCGGCAGAGGGTCGTCCAGGGTGGCCCTGCGGTCGAGGGGGTAGCGCGCGTTCCAGCGGCCCGATCTGCGGGTTGGTCTCGATTCATCCGCGGAACCACTGGAGCGGCCGGTGCGATGGGAAGCGGTCGCCGCAATCGTTGCGACCGTCAAATTTTCTCCAGCCTTCGGCCATTTCAGCGAAGTTCCCCAGGCGGAATAACCGATACAGGTGCCATAGGCGTTAAAGTCAGCGCCTCTGCGCACGCTCGTGTATTGCCCCGTGCCAGCCGGAGTCGCTCCCACCGACGTGAGAAACTCCAGGAAGGTGAACATGTTCAGGTGGTTCACGCACGTCACGACGCTGCTGCTGATCCTGGGGTGGCCCCTCAGTGGACGCGGGCAGGGGGATGCATGGGGTCCTCCTGGCGGCATGGTTCCCGCGGGTTGGCACGGCGGATCACCTGCGGGCCAATCTCTTCCGCCAGGGTATTACGCGGTTCCCGGCTCGGGAGTGCCGGGGCCGTTCGCGATCGGCAAAGGTCGAACGGTTTTCGAGGAACTGCCCGACGACACCGGCTGGCTCTACGAAGACAGTCCCCTCGACCGGATGTTAACGAATCTGTTCCGGCACGCCTATTTTCGCGTGGAATACCTGTTGTGGGACGTGAGCGATCCCGGCGACAACATTTTGGGGGCACCCACGAACTTCGTCGCCGATCCCTCTCAGCCGTTCGTGATTACCGATCCGATCACCGGAAGTTTGCTGGATGTCGTCGCGCCCACGCTGAGCGATGTCAAGGTCAACGACAACAACGGCATTCGGGCCACGTTCGGCTTTTCGGTCTTTGAGGCGGGCACGCTCGAAGCCAGCGTGTTCGCCCTGCAAACCAGCACGTCCGCCAAGGGGACGCCCACGGTCTACGGCCTGACCACCATCGACCTCGATGGGGATGGAACCGCCGATACCGATGTCAACGGGAACACCATCTTCGTCAGCGGCAACGTGATCGACGGCGTGGCGCAGTCGATGCTCATCGATGGCGTGGTGCCGCCGGGAAACAACTTTTTCCTGCTCAACGATCTGGACTATCACCTGTCGTTGAAGACCCAGGTGTGGGGAGCGGAAGGCAACTGGGTGGTGGCTCCGTATGATCCGGGAGCGCCACTGCTGGTTACTCCGCTATTGGGTTTTCGGTACTTCAACTTTCGGGAAGACTTGCGGCAGTCGGGGGTGTATAGCTTTCAGCGGCTCGACGCGAACGGCATTCCGCAGTTCGATCCGGTGACGGGTGAGCCGATCATCGATCCCGTGCAGCGGAAGATCGATTCGACCGCCATCAACCATCTGTACGGTCCGCAGTTGGGGTTGCGGGCGGAACTGAACAATCGGTGGTTCTCCGTGGGCGCGCAGCCCAAGGTGATGCTCGGTCTGAACAGCTACAAGGTGGACCTCAACACGTATCAGGTGCTGTCCCCCACCGACCCTCCGCAAAACATTTCCCAGACCGACACCACGTTCGGCATTGTGGGCGATTTGGAAGTCTACACCCGTTTGCACCTGACGAGCCATCTGTCGGTGTTCACGTCGTATAACTTGTTGTGGGCCGGTCTGATCACGCGGCCGGCGGACAACGTGGTCTACAACATTCAACGTTCGCCGCGGCAATCGAACCTGGCGCTGGATCCGACGTTTTCCGGCGTGATGCTGCATGGCTTGAGCGTGGGCGGCGAACTCCGCTGGTGAGCAGCCGGCCGAAATTCCGCCCGACGGAGTTCCCGAAGACGACGCAAGCGGTTCTCTTCCCGGTGTTCGAAAGCGCATCGGCGGCCGGGCGGCACATGAATGAGTAGGTCGCCGACGCGGGCGGCGTCGCGCGGAGCCAGTGTCGCGCGGAGCCAGTGTCGCGCGGGACAGAGGCGAGGCGGGAACGCCAATTCACGGCAACCACAGCGAGGGAACAAGCCCCCCAGCCAGCAGCAGGAACGCCGCCACCGCGGCCAGGCAGGATGGCCACCATCCCCAGCGCCACAGCCGTTCCGCCGTGGGATGTTCCCACAGCAATGTGCGGAACACCGTGAGCACCGCTCCCGCCAGCACGATCCAGCACAGGGTCCCCAGCACCTGCACGACCAGCACGCCAGCATGAGGCATCAGCGTGTCGTTCGGTCCCGGTTGGGGTGCGTTATATTGCTCGATCAGGCTCAACCAGCGCAGCCAGCCCCCCCAGAACAGGGGCAAACCCATCAGGCTGGCGAGGGGAATCAGGAACAAGGCGGCCCAGAGCGGTTGTTCGCGGCCGGCTCCCCGCAATTCTTCCAGGTATCTGACCGGACCGCCCGGGCGCGCCACCAACCGCACCGCCGCCGTCGCTCCCGACAACACCAAGATGGCGTGCAGCATTTCGCGCCGAATGAGCGTCGCGGCCAGATGCGGCGCGCGGCTGACCGCTGCCGCGGTGTGGTTCGCGACGTCCATTAGCAGCCACGTGAGGGCAACCGCCAGGTGCCAGTAGCTGCACCCCAGCCACAACCGATCGAGCCGGGAGGGCTGAACGGTTTGCCAAACGGCGCACAGCCAGGCGATTCCCGCGGCCACCATCAAGAGCCACGTCAGGCTGGCTTCCAATCCCCAGTGGAGTTCGCGGCAACAGCGCTCGATCAGGAACAGCGCGGCCAACTGCCGGGCGGTCACGGCGACCACCGGTTCCGGTTCTGCTTGGGAACGCCACGACGGCGTCAGGCAAGGGATGAGCGTGGCGAAGATCATCAGGCACAAGCCCGCGGGCAACACCAGCGCGGGGCGACCCCAGGCATCCGCTCCGTCCGCCGGAGCATACGCCCCTTGCAGTACCACCGTCATCTCGCGGAAGTCCCAGGAACCGGTGCAGAACAGCCATGCCGCCGCTCCCAACCAGAACGGCAGCGAAATCCACCAGGAGATTTCCGCCCAAGCGGTCCGCGCGCTCGATGTGGCCCGGCGGACCAGCTCCCATCCCAGTCCGAGCAGCAACCAGTCGCGGCTGCTGGCCACGGCGGTCAAACCTCCCAAGGTCAGCCAGCGGCGTCCCCACGTGGCTGGCGAGGCGATGCCCGTGCTGAAGCCCAGGCTCCAGACCAGTGCGATTGCCACCGCGAAGACGGCGTCGTTGGAGATGGCGTCGATTGCCAACTGCCGCGGCTGCGCGGCGAGAGTGGCGATCAGCGTTCCCCACACGGCCATCGCCGAGCAAACTCCCAGCCAGTGCAGCCGGGGACGATCGGGCAGGCCGATCAGCACGGCCCCGCACACGATCGCGATCCATCCGAACGCTGGCAGACTCATGGTGCGGCCGATGGCTCCCGCGCGCCAAGCGCCTGTGCCGCGGCCGTCGAGGCGTTGGCGGCTGGTGATGGCAGCGGCTGGCACCAACTCCACACGCACCAGGCCGCCAACGGAATCAGTCCCCAGGCTTGTGCGCGCGTCAGGTCGTTCGCCGCGGGCGAGGTGTGGAGATCCACCGTGAGAGGCGGCCGATCCTCGACGCGGTACGAATCGCCCAGGATGTGCAATTCGTCCCGGCTGGGGTGCGCCTGCATGGCCTGGATTCCGTGGTGATCTTCCCGCGGGGCATGTTCACCCCGCCGTCGCGTGGGGTCCGGCTGGCCGAACAGCAGCGCTTGCAGCGACCACGTGGCCCCCCAGCCCACGATCACCGCGCTGACGAGGGCTAGCCCCAGTCCCCAGAAGTTGTTCTGTGCGAGCTGCCAAACGACGAGAAAGTCGGCGCGGAGTCGGCCAAGCGAAGGAAAACCAAGGAACGCGAACAACGCCGCGGACCAAACCCATGCCCGGCGCGGGCAGCACCGGAGGAGTCCTTGTTCGCGGGCCGCCGGCAAATGACGTGGCGGGCATTCTTCCAGCAACGTTGTTCCCAACAGCCAGACCGCCGTGCCCCAACCCACCGCCAGACTGAGTTCCAGCGCGGCCCGAGCGCCGGCCGAAGACGCCGTGGCGGCACTCAACCAGGCCACACCTTGGCCGCTTAAGCCGGCGTAGGCCGCCAGTCGGCGTCGGTCGGTTTGCGCCAAAGCCAACAAGGCTCCACCCACTGCCGTCATCCCGCCGAAAAAGGCCAACGCGTTCCGAAGGGCCATGATCTCCGTACTGAATACGGGAGTCACAAACCGTAACCAACCATACAATCCAAGGGGGCACCATGCCGCGGCCGTCAGGGCCGCCACACCGGCGGGCGCCTCCCGCCCCCAGCGCGGCCACCACGCGTGGAGCGGCATCAAGGGGGAGCGGATGGCAGCACCGGCAACCAGCCAGGCCAAGAGCACGCTGGAGACGGACTCCCAATATTGGGCCGCCCCCCACGATCCCGCGACAGAGCGAGGCAACTGTACCGCCAAGACCCTCCAGGTCCATTCCAGGGGGGGATTGGCCGGCAGGACATCGCCGCGACACCAGGCGGCGACAACCCCCAGAGCGATCAAGCCCGTGGTCCAGGCGACCTGACCGGCGAACTGGTGCCGCCAGAATCGACCGGCGGCGGCCCGCCGCTCTTCCCCCCCCCACACGCCCCCCAGCACTGCCGCCAGTCCCAGCGCGGCGGCGTCGAAAAGCAAAAAAGTGCAGGCGTCGTAAGCGGCAAACGCACCCAATAAGCAGGCTTCCCAGGCACACAGCGCACCCCAGTAGGCTGGCGGCGCGTCCTCGGCGAGCAACACGACGGACACGGTGAGCCACGGGATCCACAGCAGCGGACCGGCATTCAGCGCGTCGCAGCCCACGGAAAAGACCACCCGCAACCACGGGTCCGTGGGGGTTCCGTCGACGGCAACCCGCGCGAGCGCGAGCCATTCGACTTGAAGGACATGCGTCCCGTCTGTCGCCGAGTGCCAGCTTGCGGCCAGCCATGTGGCAATCCCTGCCGTGATGGCGGCATTTGTCAGCACGGCCGCTCGCACCACGGGAGCCGGCCTGCCACGCCACCACCACGTCAGCAGGGTGCCGATCCATGGCGCGAGGACGAGCCACAAAACGGTCTGACCGGGTCCGAGGGAATGGAACGGGGCGATGGCGGCCGTCACGGGGAGGGAGGCATTTGCGGGGTGTTGATCAGTTCTTCGTGGGCGCGCAACTCCAGCGCCTTCCGCTTCAATTGCTGGCGGAGTTCGAGCCAGTTCCGGAAGGCGTCCTGAAATTCGTTGGCGGCGCCGACAAATCCCAGGTTTTTGAACTGTCCTTCGGCGGCGGACCGCTGCACGTCGAGAATGCCCGCCTCGAGCTTGTTCTTGAGCTGGGCGAGGCAATCGGCCGTGAGCCGCTGGAGTTCCTCGCACAGCAGGCGCACGCGCTGGCGGTCGAATTCCCGGTCGGCGTCGGACAGTTCGCGAGTGACAATCGGCACCGATTTGGGAGCCACACTGCTGGTGTTGACCAGCCGACCAAACGGGTTGGCCGAAGCCTTGCTCCGCTGAATGGCTTCCTCGGCTTTTTCCAGACCGAGCCGGGCCTTCTCGAAATCGGGACGCAGTTCCAGCGCCTTGCGGTAATTGGCGAGCGCCAACTGGTAGTTTCCCATCTCCGTGTAAAGGTTGCCGAGGTTTTGATACGCTTCGACCAGTTGCGGATCGAGCCGGATGGCCTCTTTATACGCGGAAATCGCCAGGCTGGGCATGTTCAGCTTGCGCTGGGCGATTCCCAGGTTGTAGTAGGCGTCGGCGCACTTGCGGTTGCGCTGAATGCCTTTTCGCAGCGTGTCGACGGCCTTTTGGTACTGACCGAGCCGGTTGTACGCCGCCCCCATGTTGATGTAATGCCGGGCTTCCATCGGCTGCAACAAGACCAGCCGTTGAAACTGCTCCACCGCGGCGGCGTAACTTCCCGTGGCCAGCAGCATCATGGCCAGCCCTTCCAGGGCATCCACCGATTCAGGATCGACCGTCAACGCCTGACGGTAATGAGCGATGGCCGCGGCATAGTCGCGCGAGCGGACGGCGGCCCGCGCTTGCTCCAGCAAGGCCGAAAGAGGCGTCGCGCTCATGGGGGTACCATCTTTCTCGTCCGAGAACGCTCCTGGCGCCTCAACCCGCCTTCCAGGTCGGCAGGCTCAGACGGCCTGCAACACCCCGAACAGGCGTTTGTTCCGTGAACCTCCGGGGACAACTCCTCGGGGCCGTGCCGCACACAACTCTCCGGGCCGTACCGTAAGCAACTCTCCAGGCCGTGCCGGCCGAACTTACGGTGTGCCTTCCGGTTTATGGCGTGCCGTCCGGTTCCGACTTAGGCTTGGTCGAGGCTTTCTTCTTGGCCGATTCGGCCTGCAACTCCTGCAACTTGGTTTTCTGCTCGGCGGTCAACACGGCTTCGATTTCCGTATCCCGCTTTTGCCGCAAGGCTTCGAGCTGCTTCGTGAGGGCTTCGATCTGTTCCTGATACTTGGCCTGAATCTTGTAGATGTTTTGACGTTGAGCGTCCGAGAGTCCCAGCCGGCCGTAATTGTTCGGCAGCCGTCCGGTCACCTTTTCCGCGGCATCTTTCTTGCTCGCGGATTTTCCGGCGTCTTGTGCCGCGACGAAACCGCACACCACCAACGCCACCAAACCGGCTCCCCACATCTGCCGTGCTGTCATGACCGTTCTCCGTGGAAAAGATGGATGGGAACCACGCACGCTGCCCCACTGGAGGATGATGGGCGGAGGTTCCCTGGGGCCGAACGAACGCCGGACGGGTGTTCATGGTGCACTCCCCCACCGCTCGACGCAACCCTTTTTTGGCGGAATTGAGCGAAGGGTGGAAGGTGAATTCCCGGGATTCGCCGGAAGATCGCTCGCCCGTTCGATGCGCGGCCGCGTGTTCGACGGCGTTCGGGAGCACGTCAATGCGGGCGAAGTTCCTGGCAAATTGCCGCCGTGGTTGCCATTGGGGCGGGCCGACATCCCACCGATGAGGACTTCCCGCCGTGAGCGGGAGGCGGATGTTCCTCGCCGGCCCGATGACGCCTTCATCGGCGGTGCGTCGACACGAGAATCAGCGCGTTGGCGGGGGCGGAGTGGAAAGCGGGAGGCCGGTCCGACTTCTGCGTCGTGAATTCGGGATCCAGCGAAGGTGCCGGGCCGCGATTCAACCGCCGTAATCGATGGGGTTGCAGTTCGTGCAGCAGTGTGCAACCCGCCAATTGCGTCCCCAGCAGGCCGAACACCAGCGTGCGCGCCCACCAACGCATCTGACCACTCCTCCCTTGCCCGGGTCGCCCTTTCGCCGGGCGAACCGCCGGTTCCACCACGAACTGTAGCGCTCTGCCGCGGGCTTGACCAGACGAACTGCCGGTGAGGAGCGTCCTGAGTTTGGCGAAAACGATCCTTCGACGACAACTTCGGCAATTGCTGCCGCTCGACGGACGTTGCGTGAGTTGCGCGGGGAAATGCCTCCAGCGCGCTGCGCGGGCGCGTGGCACTGGCGACCTGGTATCGGGCCGTGGAGTGCGCACGGTGGAAACGCGGCCCGAGGCGGGCCACAATCCCAGATTGCTCGGCGCGCAACCAACGGAGGCACGACCATGCTCGGCAAACGGATGAGGAAGGGCTTCGCGGCCACGTGGCTGGTCACGGTGATGTGGGTGGGATCCTCGGCACGGGGTGACGATTGGCCGCAATGGATGGGACCGCAACGCGACGGAGTGTACCGGGAAACCGGCGTGATCGATGCCATTCCCGCCAACGGTTTGCCGGTGCGGTGGCGCGTTCCCATCCACGGAGGCTATGCCGGTCCCGCGGTGGCAAACGGCCGGGTGTATGTCACCGACTACGTGCGAACCGCCGGCGAGGCGAGAAACGACCCGGGACAACGGATGGAATTGTCCGGCCGCGAGCGCGTGCTCTGCTTCGATGCCCGAACCGGTGAACTGTTGTGGAAGCACGAATACGAATGTCGCTACCACATTTCGTACCCGGCCGGACCCCGTGCCACGCCCACCGTGGCGCACGGCAAGGTGTACACGCTGGGAGCGGAAGGAGACCTGCTGTGTTTGGACGCGGCCAAAGGGGACGTGCTGTGGTCCAAAGCACTCAAGACGGAATACCAGACCGAAGCGCCGCAATGGGGGTTCTGCGGTCACCCCCTGGTGGATGGCGACAAGCTGATTTGCCTCGTCGGCGGGGAAGGCAGCGTGGTGGTGGCCTTCGACAAAGACACCGGCCGCGAACTCTGGAAAGCCGTCAGCGCCCCCGATGCCGGCTATTGTCCCCCGTCCATCATCGAAGCCGCGGGCGTGCGGCAACTCATCGTGTGGGACCCCGAGAAAATCAACAGCCTGCATCCGGACACCGGCGCGGTGTATTGGACGCAACCCCTCAAGCCCGATTATGGCATGTCGATCATGGCTCCGCGAAAGGCGGGGAATTATCTGTTTGCCAGCGGCATCGGCCGCGTGGGCGCCTTGTACGAATTGCGGCAGGACCGCCCCGGCATCAAACGCGTGGTGTGGACCGGAGAGGCCAAGACCGCATTGTATGCCGCGAATACCACCCCGCTGATCGACGGCGACACCATCTACGGCGTCGACTGCGACTCGGGATTGCTCATGGCCGTGGACCTCGCCACTGGCAAACGGTTATGGGAGACGCCGCAACCGACCACGGGGGAGCGGCGCGGCGGTCATGGCACGGCCTTTCTGGTGAAGCATGAAAACCGGTATTTCCTGTTCAGCGAAACCGGCGATCTGATTATCGCCCGGTTGACGCGCCGCGGTTACGCCGAACAGGGGCGTTTCCAAGTCCTGGAGCCGACGGGGGAATGTTTCGGCCGCGACGTCGTATGGAGCCATCCGGCCTTCGCCGATCGCGCCTGCTTCGCCCGCAATGACAGGGAACTGGTGTGCGTGTCCCTGGCGCGCTGAGGAGCGCTCCACTCCCAGACAAATGGCAAAGACGAATGGCAAAGCTCCGTTCAAGCCGGCGTCGGGGCTTTGTCAGGGCGGGGCGGTGGGGAGTCTTGATCAAGGCAGCGCGGTCTTCGTGATCAAGGCAGCGCGGTCTTGTGGTGCACAAGGACCTCGTACTGGTGCTCCACGGCCCCTGCCGCGGAACCCTTGTGCTGCATCGTGAAGGCACGGTCGGAGAGTTTGTGCACGGTGCTGAAGTCCACGTCGAAGTCCAACGGTTGCCCCGGCTCCGGTTGCACCTGGAGGCCGTGGGCGAAGTCGGCGGTCGGCAACGTGGGATTGGGCGGACGCACCCGAACGACCTGGAGATGCACGTACAGGTCACTCGCGGGCGTTCGCACGCGGCCATAGGATGATTCCACCATCGACGCACAATGGCCCGGCTGTAGCGGCGGAATCTTGCTCCGTGCCACCGGTTGGTGATGGTACGGATCGAGCGGGAGCTTGCCGTAGCCCTTGTGGCGTAATTCCTCATAACCTGGCCGCTGGTTCGCGCGAGCCCCACTGGCCGCGGACCACGGTTGCCCAACGGGAATGCAAAACTCGTAGCCGGGGGGAGGAAACCCCTGGTTGAACCACTGTACGCAGGTGTCGCAATTTCCCGCAGGCCCCCCATAAGTCGTGAACACGCCAGTCGGTTGCATCGAGAAGCAGTGATGCCCGTACCAAAAGTACATGTTGCCCATGCTGTAATAAATGTAGTCCAGCGAAATCACGTCACTGCTTTTCACCGCGGACCCGGTTGGCGGTGTGGCACAGATCGCGGGGGGCAGGCCACACGACGGAGCCACCGTGCCTATCGGCGGGCAAACCGGTTGGCAGGTCGGCTGGCAGACCGGTCTGCAAAACCGTCGCTTGCCTCCGGCAAGAATTTCCCCGCCGCACCACAACCAAGCCGTCAGCAACAGCATCAGCACCGCAGGCTTCATGGAGTTGACTCCTGGACCAAGGATTCGGGCACGGCGCGGGAAAACAGGAGCGGTGATTCGGCTGCGCTGTTCCGAAACGGCAGCCGTGGAATCACACGTCCGACTCACCGTCGGCGTCATCGTCGTCCCATGCAGGGATATGTGCAATCCTGTGCACTGCACTTTTGTCAGTTTTATGGAAATTCGTCAGGCGAGGACGAAACGAGTCGGTATCACATGGAGGGTGCAAAAAGGCTGTCACGGTGCGGAATTTGACTGGGGAACCAAGTCGCGGGTAGCCTTCGGCCGGGTGGATCGGGGTGTCGCTCATCGTTTTCTGTGCGGTCGGTCACTGCGAGAGTGGGCGGCTTTCGGTAGACTGACAGGTTCACCCCCGCTCGTGACGCGCGCGTTGAAGCAGCTATTGATGACAGTTTCCACCGAATTGCCCGAAGTGTGGCTGCGACCGCGGAAAGCGCTGCCCTTCTTCAGTCGACATCCGTGGGTGTATGTCGGTGCCATCGCGGACGTCACGGGAAATCCTCAACCGGGCAGCGAGGTGTTGCTGCGCTCCGCCGAGGGAAACCCGATTGCCCGCGGGTTGTACAACCCGCGGAGCCGCGTCCGCGTGCGGCTGTATTCCTGGCAGACCGATCTCCCGCTCGACGACGGCTTTTGGGTCCAACGGTTGCGCGAGGCGATCGACCTGCGGCGACGGCTGTGGGGCGAATTCACCCCCGACACCGCCTGTCGACTGGTTTACAGCGAAGCGGACCGCCTCTCCGGACTGATCGTCGACCGGTTCGGAGCCTGGCTCACGGTGCAATTCACTTCGCTGGCGCTGGCGCAGCGACGGGACTTGATCGTGCGCGCCTTGCGCGACTTGTTGCAGCCGCGCGGCATTTATCTGCGAACAGAAAAAGGCATTCGCAGTTTGGAAGGGCTGGACCTGAGTGATGGGCTGGTTTGGGGCGAACTGCCTCCGCGGCCGTTATTCATCGTCGAAAACAACGTGCGCTACGGTGTGGACCTGGTGGAGGGACAAAAGACCGGCTTTTATCTCGATCAGCGAGAAAACCGGGCCGCCATCGCCCGCTATTGCCGCGGCCAGCGGGTACTCGACCTCTTCTGTTATTCCGGCGGCTTCGGTTTGAATTGTCTGGTGAATGGAGGGGCCGCGGCGGTGGTCGCGGTGGATGGTTCCGAGGCGGCGGTGCGGCTGGCCGAGAACAATGCCGCGTTGAATGGCGTGGGGCCGCGCTGGCAGGTGCGGCACGAAGAAGGCTTCCGCGCGCTGGAGCAGTTGGCCGCTGAACAGCAGCGGTTCGGCGTGGTGGTGCTCGATCCGCCCAAGTTGGCCCGCCATCGGGAGGGGTTGGAAGCGGCGCTGCGCGGCTACTTCAGCCTGAATCGGCTGGCCCTCGACCTGTTGGAACCGGGAGGCTTGCTGTTGACGTGCAGTTGTTCGGGCGTCGTGACGCACGAACTGTTCGTCGATACCCTGGCTCGGGTGGGGTTGGACGCGGGACGTCACATTCAAATCCTGGAAGCCCGCGGACCGGCTCCCGATCATCCCGCGTCCATTCACTGTCTGGAAAGCGACTATCTGAAGTGCTACCTCTGCCGCGTGGTGTAGCGCCGGCGCGAGTTGGCTGGACTTGTTCTGTTGAAGTGTGCCGATGTCCCCCGTTCCTCGTCGCCGGAAGGCTTCCACGACCGACCGGCCGCCTGGTCCGCGCGTGCGTCCGCAGGAGCAGCTCCTGGTGGAGGCGGTGGGCGAACTGCCGGCCGGTCGCCTGCTGTGCAATACCGCCGGCTGGGGGCAGTTCGCGCGGGCCTACGCGGCGGCCTATCCGCGAGGCGAGGCCACGTGCTGGTTTTTGGATGTCTACCAGCGCGACTGTGCCGCCGCGGTCGGAGCCGGCGCGTCTCCCGCCGTCCCCCTCGACGACTTGGAGGCCGGCGATGAACCTGCGGCGGCGGACACGGACGCCGAAACGTCTTCCGCCCCGGGGACGGTCTTACCCAACGTGACGTATGCCTGCGCGGCGGACCCTCCCGGCACGGACTACGATGTGGTGGCATGGTGCTGTTCGGCTCGCGGCGATGGCGAACTCACGCGCGAAACCTTGCAACTGGGCCACGAGCGGCTGCGCATGGGAGGCCGCTTCCTCGCCGCGATCGACAACCCGCGCGATCAATGGCTCCACGAGGAACTGCACAAATTGTTTCCGAAGGTGACCCGCCGGCCGCTCGAACAGGGGGTGTTGTATCTGGCCACCAAAACGGAACGTCTGCACAAAGTGAAGTCCTACCAGGCGGAATTCGCCTTTCGCGACCAGGGGAAACTGATCTATGCCTGTTCGCGTCCGGGGGTGTTCAGCCATCGTCACATCGATGGCGGCGCGCGGGCCTTGATACTCACCATGGAGGTCCAACCGAGGTACAAAGTGCTCGACCTGGGCTGTGGAACGGGGGTGGTCAGCCTGGCGGCATTGAGCCGAGCCGAGCAGGTGCAGGTGTTGGCGGTGGACGCCAATCCCCGGGCGCTCGAATGCGCGGAACGGGGCGCCCGCCGCAATGAGTTGACCGGGCTGGAAACGCGGCTCGACGCCACGGGAGAGAGCATCACCGCCAGCGCGTTCGACCTGGTCTGCGCCAATCCCCCGTATTACTCGCAATTCCGGATTGCCGACCTGTTTCTGCGGATTGCTCAAAAGGCCTTGAAGACGTCGGGCAAGGTGCATGTAGTGACGAAAAGCCCCGACTGGTTCGCACAACAGATGCCACAGTATTTTGCAGAGGTGACCGCCGAAGCCGTCAAGTCGTACTGGGTGATGACCGGGAAACGCCCGCGGAGGACTTGACCCAGGCAGTTGTCACTTGGGCATGGTCCGGATGGCGTGAACCCGGGAGAGGAGCCGGTTCCAGCATCGCGACCCCGGCCTCGGCCCTGGCCCTGGCGACCACCGCGACCGTTACCCTCGGCACGACCACCTAGGTCGCGACGGTGCTGAACTTGCTAGGTCGCGACGGTGGTGAACTTGATGACGGCAAGTGCATGACGGCAAGTGCCCAGGGGAGTCGCGGCGGGCTTCATCAAATCTTCACAATCGAGGAATCGCAATCTTCACAATTCCCCGGTACGGTCGTAATCACCGCTGAAAAATCAGTCTCCGCGGAAAATTCCGTCTCCGCGCGGGGCGAAATCTGGGAGAGTCGCACATGAGTTTACTGGGACTAGGACGGCTGTCATTCCGGCACATGGCCCCCTGGCTGCTGTTGGTGTGCTTGGGAGGCTGCCTGTCGAAAGCCGCTCCGGAAGGTCGTGCCGAAGGCCAAGGAGCAGCGAATTCGGGCACCGGCGGCGTGACGTCTGGGGCGGGAACCTCCGGACCGACGACCATTTCGATGGATGGTTCGAGCACGGTGTACCCGATTTCTCAAGCCGTGGCGGAAGCCTTCAAGGCGAGCCATCCGGAACTGGAAATCGCCGTGGGCTATGCCGGGACCAGCGGCGGGTTCAAGAAGTTCCTGGTTCAGGAAATCGATATCTGCAACGCCTCGCGGGCCATCAAGCCGGCGGAGATCGAAGCCTGCCGCGAGAAAGGGATCGACTACCTCGAACTGGAAGTGGCCATCGACGCGCTCACGGTCGTGGTGAATCCCGCGAACGATTGGGTGGACTGCCTGTCGCTGGCGGAGCTGAAGCGGATTTGGGAACCGAACAGCCAGGTGCTGCGGTGGAGCGACCTGAACCCCGCCTGGCCGAACGAAAAGATCTCCCTGTACGGGGCCGACGCGGATTCCGGCACGTTCGATTACTTCACGGAAGTGGTCAATGGTCAGGCGAAAGCCACGCGGACGGACTATACGGGCAGTTCCAACGATAACATTCTGGTGCAGGGCGTGGCTGATGAAAAATACGCCTTGGGGTATTTCGGTTTCGGGTATTACGTCGAGAATCAGCATCGTTTGAAGAGTGTGGCGATCAAGGCGAGCGACGACGCCGCATGCGTGGCACCCACCGTGGAAAACGTGGATGCCGGCAAGTACGTGCCGTTGGCGCGGCCGTTGTATTTGTACGTCAACAAGGCGGCCCTGAAGCGGCCGGAAGTCGCCGAGTTTTTGCGGTTTTATTTGAGCGACGCCGGACAAGCCGCCGTGGTGGAGCGGAAGTTCATCCGTGTGCCGTCGCAGGTGCTGCAAGAGATGCGCGACCGTTTGGAGGCGGCGTTGGCGTCGGCGAGTTAACAGCGGGGCGGGGACGGCCGTCGGCCCGAGGGAGATATTCCGGAGGCCTCGCGCGCAAGTGGCCAGGTTTGCAGAAACGACCGCATGAGTTCGGAGGCAACCGTATCAGCCGCTTCCGGCGTGTCGCCGGCCCCGGTGTCGCTGCGCCGCGTGTTTTCCTGGCAGCGCGCGTGGGAAGCCGTGGTGCATGCGCTGCTGTTGGGTTGTGCGCTGGTGTCGGTGGTTACGACGGCGGCGATCGTGTTCGTGCTGCTGTACGATTCGGTGCTGTGGGTTCCGTGGTGGCCCGAGCACCGGCCATTTTTCGCGCAAGTTTCGGTCCTGGAATTTCTCACTGAAACCCGCTGGACGCCGCAGTATCCCGAGAAGCATTTCGGCATCTGGCCGCTACTGGTCGACACGCTGCTGATCACGGTGATCGCGGGGATGATCGGCTTGCCGATGGGACTGGCCAGCGCGATCTACCTGAGTGAGTATTCGTCGCCGCGGGCGCGGGGCATCCTCAAGCCGGTGCTGGAATTGCTGGCGGGCATTCCCACGGTGGTGTACGGTTACTTCGCCCTGTATTTTCTGACGCCCTTCTTGATCATGCCCGTGCTGCACCACGGCTTGGGGTTGCACGTCGACCGCTTCAATGCCCTGAGCGGGGGTATCGTGGTGGGCTTGATGATTGTGCCCATGGTGGCTTCGTTGAGCGAGGACGTCTTGCGGGCGGTGCCTTCGAGTCTGCGGGAAGCGGGCTACGCGCTCGGCTCGACGAAGTTCGATGTCTCGGTGAAGATCGTGGTGCCGTCCTCGCTCTCGGGCATTCTGGCGTCGTTCTTGTTGGCCCTGTCGCGGGCGATCGGCGAAACGATGGCCGTGACCATCGCCTCCGGCCAGAAGCCGCAATTAACGATCAACCCCTTGGTGCAGATCCAGACGATGACCAGCTACATCGTGAATGTGATGAAGGGGGACGCGGAAATCGGCTCGATCGAATACAAGAGCCTGTATGCCGTGGCGTTGGTGCTGTTTCTGATCACCCTGAGCATGAACTACGTGTCGCAGTTGATTCTCCGCCGTTTTCGCGAGGTCTACCAATGAGCCATGCTCACGACGCGGGGTTCAAGCAGCGGTTGCTGTGGCGGCACCGCCTCGGCCGCGTGTTCGCCTGGCTGTGCGGACTGGCCACGTGGTCCAGCCTGCTGTTTCTGGCCGTGCTGTTGGGCGCGGTGGTGTGGCAAGCGGCGGGCTGGCTGAGCTGGGAATTTTTGGGGCGGTTCGATTCGGGAGTTCCGGAGAAGGCGGGCATCGTCGCCGGGCTGCTGGGAAGCATGTGGCTGATCGTGCTGACGGCGCTGTTTTGCGTGCCGATCGGCATCGGTGCCGCCATCTACCTCGAGGAGTACGCCCATCCCAACTGGTTCACGCGGTTCGTGCAGCTCAACATTTCCAATCTGGCGGGCGTGCCCTCGATCGTGTACGGGATGTTGGGCTTTACGGCGTTCGTGCGGATGTTCGGCCTGCCGAAAGAGACGTATGTCCTCTCCCTGGGGTTTGCCAGCGTGCGTTTCACCCTGCCGTTCGGCCGCACGGTGATTGCGGGGGCGCTGACGTTGACGCTGTTGAGCCTGCCGGTGGTGATCATCGCCGCGCAAGAAGCGTTGCGGTCGGTGCCGGCCACGCTGCGGCACGCTGCCTACGCGCTGGGGGCGACGAAATGGCAGACGATCTGGCGGCAGGTGTTGCCGGCGGCGCTGCCCGGGATCCTCACGGGAGTGATTTTGGCCCTGTCGCGGGCCTTGGGCGAGACGGCGCCGCTGGCGGTGCTGGGCGCGGCGACGTACATCACGTTCGCGCCGGGGCGGATCGCCAAATGGGGCGACCTGTGGTCGCGGCCGGCAAGTTTGTTGCAAGCTCCGTTCGACAACTTTACCGCGCTGCCGTTGCAGATTTATAACTGGGTCAATGAAAGCAATCCCAAGTTCCAGCATGTGGCGGCGGCGGCCATTGTGGTGATGCTGATCCTGCTGGTGCTGTTGAATGGTTCGGCGATTTACATTCGCGAGCGGTTTCAACGGAGGATGCGGTGGTAGGACCTTCCCCCGTTCCCACTGTGCGGCCCAGTCAAGGTCCGGTTATGGCCCCCCCGGTTCCCGCCGCGGCGTCGTTCATGCCGTCGCCCGCGCAGTTTCGCGTCAAAATCGAGACGCGGAACATGAATTTTTACTACGGCAAGCACCACGCGCTGCAGGATATCAACCTGCAAATTCCCGAGCGGGCGGTGACGGCGCTGATCGGTCCGTCCGGCTGCGGAAAGAGCACTTATTTGCGCACGTTGAACCGCATGAACGACATCATCGAGAACACCACCGTCACGGGGGAGGTGCTGCTCGATGGGCAGTCGATCTATGCTCGCGACGTCGATGTGGTCGCGCTCCGCAAGCGGGTGGGGATGGTGTTTCAGAAGTCCACGCCGTTCCCCAAGTCGATTTTCGACAACGTGGCCTTTGGGCCGCGGGTGGCCGGCCAGCGGAACAAGGCGGTGTTGACCGACATCGTGGAACGCTGCCTGAAGCAGGCCGCCTTGTGGAACGAGGTCAAGGATCGGCTGCGGGAATCGGCGCTGGCGCTTTCGGGCGGACAGCAGCAGCGGTTGTGCATCGCCCGCGCCCTGGCCACCAATCCCGAAGTGCTGCTGATGGACGAGCCGGCGTCGGCCCTGGATCCCGCTTCGACCGCCCGCATTGAAGATCTGATCTTCGAATTGAAGCAGAACTACACGATTGTGATCGTCACCCACAACATGCAGCAGGCCGCGCGGATCAGCGAGTTCACCGCCTTTTTCTGCCTTGGGCGGTTGGTGGAAGTGGGTCAGACCCGCCGGCTGTTCACCAGCCCGTCGCAGAAGGAAACGGAAGATTATATTACGGGCCGGTTCGGATAACCCGGTCGGTTTCCCCAATGACCAGGGACGGAGGACGCCATGTCGATTCACCTGATCCGCGATCTCGACGCGCTGCACCGGCTGCTCCTGACCATGTGCGCGCGCGTCGAAGACATGATTCATGCCGCCGTCGAAACCCTGCATCATCCCGATTACGAGCGGGCCCGCGAGATCCTGGAGCACGACGACGAAATCGACCAGCTCGACGTCGAAATCGAGGAAGAGTGTCTGAAACTGCTGGCCCTGCACCAGCCCGTGGCCATCGATCTGCGGCGGATCACCACCGTGATGAAGATCAGTGCCGAATTGGAGCGCGTCGCCGATCTCGGCTGCAACATCGCCGAACGGGCGCTGGGCATCGTGGGCTACCCCGAGATCGCCGTGCCGGACAACTTGAAGGAAATGTCGCGGCAGGCGCTCGAGATGCTGCATCAGAGCATCGACGCGTATGTGCATCTGGATGTCCGCGAGGCCCGCAAAGTCTGCCTGAAAGATGAGAGCGTCGACCATCTCAACCGGGAAATCATCGCCGAACTCACCGAGCTGATGCGCCGCCGGCCGGATTTGATCGATGCCTGCGTGCATTTGTTTTCGGCGTCGCGGCAGATCGAGCGCGTCGCCGATCACGCCACCAACATCGCCGAAGATGTCGTCTACCTCGTTCAGGGGGAGATCATCCGGCACCGGAACCGCATGGAGTCGGGCGCGGCCAGCGACGCCGACGGCGTGGTGTCCGCGTCGCGGGCCGGGTGAAGCTGCTGCATGAGAGTACCGATCGGCACGCACCGCTCCGCGGAACGGTTCCGTGAAGCGTCGTGCGAGGCACGTTCAGTGAAACGCAATGTCTAAACCGCGGATTCTGATCATCGAGGATGAACGGACGATCGCCGAAGTCCTGGAGTACAATCTCGTCAAGGAAGGCTTCGATGTCGCCGTGGCGGGCGACGGACTGGAAGGCATTCGCAAGGCGCAGCTCGCGCCGCCCGACGTGGTGGTGCTCGATCTGATGCTGCCCGTGGTGGAGGGCTTCGAAGTCTGCCGCACTCTCCGCAGCGATCCCAAGCTGCAAGGCGTGCGGATTCTGATGTTGACCGCTCGCAGCGAGGAGGTGGATGAGATCGTCGGTTTCAACATGGGGGCCGACGACTACGTCACCAAGCCGTTCAAGATCAAACCCTTGATCCACCGCATCAAGGCCTTGTTGCGGCGGAACGCGGCGGCCGAGCAGCAACGGGACGCGATTCAGGTGCATGGACTGGAAATCGACCGCCTGCACCATGTCGCCAAGGCTGACGGCGAGGACCTCAAGCTCACGCCCACGGAATTCCGCCTGTTATGGACCTTGGCGCGGCAGCCGGGGCGACCCTTTGGCCGCCATGAATTGATGGATCGCTGTCGCGGAGAAGACGCCAACGCCCTGGAACGAACGATCGATGTGCATGTTCGCTCCCTGCGGCAGAAGCTGGGACCGCGGGCCGAACTCATCGAAACCGTGCGCGGCATCGGTTATCGCTTCCGCCAGGAAGCGACCGAAGCATGACGCCCCGCTCGCCCGCTCGCGCGGCGGGCTGGCAAGGCACTTTGACGGTCGCCCAAGCCGCGTGCTACACTATTGCCGCGAGAGAGCTGCCGCAAAGCCCAGACGCTGACAGCAGGTCGAGCACGTCGGCTCGGCGCGTGGATGCGGCTTGCAGCCTGGCGGTGTGGCGTGGGGACGTTGCAGGGCCTGATCCCCCACGTTGGCGGCCAGGCAGCTTGCGGAAGTTGTTTCCCTTCGTTTGCCCTTCCTTTCGACGGTACAACACTGCGGAGGAGACCCCATGTTGTCGGACTCCGAAGCGCCGGTGCAAGGCCCTCCGCCCTCCGCCAGGTCCAAGTCGGTTCCCGCCCAAGCCAAGGAGTTGAAGAAGCTCGGCAAGTATCAGATCGAGCGGAAATTGGGCGCCGGGGGCATGGGGGCCGTCTACCTGGCGCGCGACAACGAGCTGCGGCGCGTGGTGGCGTTGAAGGTGTTGCCCAAGGACAAAGCTCAAAATCCCACCTTGGTGCGGCGGTTCCGGGCCGAGGCGCAGGCCGCCGCCCAATTGCGCCACGACAACATCGTGGCGGTGTACGATCACAACGAGGCGGACGGCTATCTGTACATCGCGATGGAATACGTCGACGGCATCGACCTGCACGAATTGGTCAATCGCCGCGGGCCGATTTCCGTGCGGCGATCCATCGAAATCGTCAAGCAGGTGGCCTCGGCCCTGCAACACGCCCACGAACACAAGATCGTCCACCGCGACATCAAGCCATCGAACCTCTTGATTCGCCGCGACGGCGTGGTCAAGCTCACCGATTTGGGCTTGGCGCGTTCGGTCGACGACAGCATCGAAACCGGCATCACGCGGGCGGGCACGACGGTGGGCACGGTGGACTACATGGCCCCCGAGCAGGCCCGCAGCAGCCAGGCGGCCGACATCCGCAGCGACATCTACTCGCTGGGCTGCACCTGGTATCACATGCTGACGGGAGGCCCTCCCTTTCCGGAAGGCAGCCTGACCAACAAGCTGCAGGCGCATGCCACCCAGCCGCCGCCCGATCCCCGCTTGATTAACCCTCAGGTGACGGAAGGGCTGGTTGCGGTCTTGAACCGCATGATGGCCAAGCGGCCGGAAGATCGTTACCAAACTCCGGCCGAACTCTTGAAGGACCTCGAAGGTTCCGTCCTCACCCATCAGGCCTTTTCCCAGGAAATCCTCAGCGCCATCGAGGAAGAGTCCGCCGAGGCGGTGGAAACCAGCGCCGCGGCGGACCGCGTCACCAAATCGGGTCCGTCCCCGTTGCCTCCCCCTTCGCGAAAACGACCCCGTGACGACCGGGAGGAACAGCCGGGCGGTTTCGACTTCGAATTGATCAAGCGGGGGCTGGTGGTCGCGGGGCTGGCCGGAGTGGTGGTGTTCCTGGGATGGCTGGTCTGGAGCTTTGGCGGCCTCCTGGAAAGCCCTCAGCAGGTGGCCCACCCGCAGATCGATCCCTTCGCCGGCCAATCGCAGCCAGTCAGCGTGGCGCCGGTGGGTGGAGCCACCGGAATGCCCCCTGTCGGCGAGAGCACCACGCCAGTGGCCCCCGTGTTCGGCACTGCCGATAGCATGCTGCAACCGGCTGGCACACCCGGAGCCACGGCGACCCCACTCGGATCCCCGGCAACGTCCGCCACGATGCCCTCCCCCGACGTGAGCGCGAATCTTCCTGGCGGGGCCACTCTCCCGGCGACAGCCTCGGGGACCAGCACGCCGGGAGAGACAGGTACGCCGGGAGGGACCAGCACCCCTGGAGGGACAGGCATCCCCGGCGGTGCCGGCAATCTTCCTGGCACCGGACCACGCATGGGTTTTGCCGGTGACGGTGCGCCTAGAAGCCTTGCCGCCGCGCCGTTTCACCCCACCCAACTACCAGCATGGGCCACCCCGGCTGCGCGGCAGGCGGCACAACAGTCGGCCCGAACGCTGAGAACCCTCACCGTGGGGCCTGGTGTGCCCAAGGGCACGCATTACAACTCCCTCATGGATGCCTTGACGCATGTCGGCGGTGACGGTGCGGTGATTCACCTGACGGGCAACGGTCCGTACGTCATCGATCAGCCCGTCTCGCTGGCGGCGCGGCGGCTCGTCATCAATGTGGCGGAAAAACGGCAGCCGGTGGTGATCTTCGCCCGATCCGCGGAGGGCATCGGTTCGCTCAAACTCAACGACGGCACGCTGGAGGTGAGCGGCGTTCACTTCTCGGCGCCATCCACCGCCAACACGACGGCAGTGCTGCTCGCGGTGCGCGATGGTGCGGCGATCATCAGCGATTGCAGTTTCACCATCGGCGGACCGAAGCCTTCGGGTAGCCGCGAGCCTGTCGGGGACGACATTACGGTGCTCTTGTTGGAAGGGGCGATGGGAGGCGGCTCGCGGCTGTGGCTCGAGCGGACGGTCATCCGCGGCCATGTGCAGACGGCGCTGGATCTGCGGTCGTCCTGGGTGGAAGCCATCGTGCAGGACTCGCTGATTGCCGCCGGCGAGGGAACGGTGGTACGGCTGTCGGCTGGGACGAAACCAGGGCCTGTTGCGGCGGTGGGCCAACCGCTGCGGTCGTTCAAGGCGTTCTCCTCGACGCTGGCCAGTGAGGGCCGCATGATCGACCTGTCGGCCGACCACGCGCTGGAAGCTCCTCCTCCAACCGCGCTGTCGTTCGTCAACAGCATCTGCTGCACGGCCGGATCGGAAGGCCCCCGCGTGTTCGTCCATGCCGCCGGATGGCGGCAAGATCCCCTGCGCGACATGTGCACGTGGACCATGCAGCACACCATCTGCTTGGGCTTTCAGGATGTGGTGGACTTGGGCGGTCCTTCCGCGTTGCGGGTGAAGGACGGAGACGGCTGGCGCGTGTTCTGGCGTCAGAAAATCGACCCCAAGACCTTCAGCGACGAGGTGTGGCCGGTTGGAAACACAGTCTCGGACGGAACGTCCCTCGCGGAGTTCCACCCGTCGAGTCTGCCCGATCCAGTGCGCAAGCTGGGTTTGTCGGGTGAGCCCCCAGGGGTGGACACCGCTCACTTGCGGCTGCCGGAAGCGGAATCGGCGGAAAGGATGGCGACCCTTGCGCAGCGCCGGCTGATGCCGCCGCAGGCCCAACTCTCTGTGGGAGACAAGGTGGCGCTCCGGGTCGACCTGCGCAAGGAAGACCTCGGGCAAGTCCTTTCGCGCGGAGACTGGCCCGATGGTGCCGTGATCGAGGCGATGGGCAACGGCATCTGCATGATGTCGCCCGCCCACCTGGTCCGCCGCAGCGTGCATGTGGTGTTTCGACAGTCGGCGGAAGGCGCCCCCTTGCGGATCCAGCCCTCCGACCGGTGGAAGGAAGTCGAGGCTTTGTTCCGCGTGGAGCAGGGGGCGCTGACGCTCGATGGCTTGCGTTGGCAAGGGCCGGATGCACGGCCGAATGTGCCGGCGTGGCTCGTGGCCGCCCACGACGCCAATGTGTTGCTGCGGAATTGTGAACTGCTGGGGCCGGAGCGCGCGGCGTCGCCTTACCAGGGGGTGATCCGGTTTCAGACAGCACCCGCGGCGAGCGGCACGCCCCCCTATCTCGTGGTAAGCAATTGCTTCATTCATGCGCCGGGGACGCTGGTTCGCGTCGATGCAGGACCGGGAACCGTCTTCGTCCGCGAAAGCCTGCTGGTAGCGCGGGGCACGGCTTTCGATGTGCAGCCGCGCGCGGTGGGGAGTGAGTTGCCGCTGATCATCGACCTGGCGAATGCCACGCTGGCGGCGAACGACACGGTGTTTCTCTGGAAAGCTGTCTCCTTGGATCAGCCGCCGCGCCTTCCGGCCCGCGTGTTTGCCGATCGGGTGGTGTTCGGCCCGCCGTTCCCGTTGCGGGCGGGGGATGCCTCGCAACCCACCTTGTTCACGTATGCCGGTCCTGTCCTCGAACAGCAGCAAGTGGAATGGTGGGGACTGGCGAACGGCGTATCGCCGTTGATCAAGTACCTGATCCGCAAGGATGGGAGTTTGCCGACGCCCGACAAAGCGAATGCGGAAGTGTGGCTGAATACCTGGGGACCGGGCCGCGAGGTGCGGCTGCTGACCCAGACCGACGGCGTGATGCTTGCCGAGGAAAAACTTCCGCTCAAGCGGGAGGCCTTGCGGCCGCGGTCGTATGCGTTGCATGCCAGCAGCAAAGGGGTGGTGTGGGATCACGGCCGGCCGATTGGGGCCGATGTGTCGCTGCTCGATCAAATAGGGCCGGACGTAGTTCCGGCGCCTCCTAGCACCAAGACCGACGGTGCGAACAAGAAAGCCATCCCGAAGCCCCGGCCGATCCCCAAAACCGGCGGCTTTTGACAGAGCCGAATCATTTGAGGGAGCCGAATGGTTCCGGGTGGCCGCGGGGTTTCGGCCCCGGAACCGGCTGTTTCGACATTCCGTTTTCAACGGGCAACAGTTTCCACGGGCATCAGGGGCGGTTGGGCCTTCCCCAAGAGATGTGGCTTACCGACCCGTCCGGAACGGTGGCGGTTGCGGAACCAGGGCGGTTTCCGCGACGGTTGACGGGGTGTGCGTCAACAAGCCGGCATCAAGACCGCAATTGTTCTCTTTTGCGACATCGCTCGCTGAAAAACCACTCAACCGGCGTGCTGGCCTGGTCGTACGGCCGACCCGTGGCCAGTTCCGGACGAACCTTGGTTACCCTCCCCCCACGAACTCTCGAGGATTCGTGGCCGCAGCGCCACGGCAAGTCGAAAATCTGTACAAGGTATTACCAGATAGCCACTTCCGGCGAGATGAGGGGAACGGGAAGGGGGGAATTGTCGCGAATCGTTCCCTCGAGGGCTGGCCGGACGCCGTAAGAGGCGGTAGTGGCGGCCGGTGTGGAGACCGGCACGTGAATTGCGTATCTGGATTCTAACTCCCTCGCGTTTCGAGGGCGCGATCCTCGTCATGATTTCCGCGGTGGCGGTCGCCGCTTCCTTCTCAGACCGCAGGGTGTTGTTGTTCCTTTTCTTGTCGTTCGCGAAGGAGTTGGAATTATGTTGTCGATGGATTTGCTGGAAATTTACGAGGCTGGGGAACTGACGGTGGTCGGTTTCGGCGGCCGGGAGGTGCTCGATCACATCAACCTTGCCGAATGCCGGGACGAACTCCTCGCCCTCATTCGCGAACATCAGACCCAAACGCTGGCAATCGACCTGACGGGGGTGAAACTGTTGCCGAGCGGTCTGCTGGGCTTGTTGGCGTCGGTGCATCGGCTGGGCGTCGAAGTCCAACTCTACAACGCGTGCAAGGACATTCGCGAGGTGTTGGAAATCACCAAGCTCGATCAAGTGATGCATCTGCACGAAGTGGAAGTGTAGCCCGTGGGAAGCGTGGTTCCTTGGAGATGTAGCCGCTTGAACTTGTGGCCCCTTCAAATCGGAGCTGCTCGCGGTCTGTGATGACGTCCGCGTCCAACGATGGTTGACTGGCGCCCGGTCGCTCGACGGCGATCGGGCGTTCCTTTTTTCCCGGGCCACCTTGCTGCTTTTCCCCGGGGCCGCACTCTCACCGGAGGCATTTCTCCGTCTGGCGGTTCGATCGTGGCCGTTGTTGTCCAGCGGGGAGATTCTCCCGAGGAACACATCTCGCTCTTTCGGGCGGCCCTAATCTGGGGAAATCGGCCCGCAATCTGGCAAGACTGCGTCGAGTCCCGATATCATGGCACTGGTTTTGAGGGGTTGGCCGGGAATTCGGTGCGGAAAGGAAGCGGATGCGGCGTCAGATGTTGCGGCGAGCATGGCGGCTGTGTTGGGGAGTCGTGCTGCTCGGTGTCCCCGCCGCATGGACCAGTGAAGGCCCGCGAATTCCCGGTTTCGAACGATTCTACGCGGCGGAAGGGAGTCCCTTGCGCGAGGGGGGAGTCTTGCTCCTCTCCGAATTGAACTGCCTGTCTTGCCATGTCGCGGAGGCCAATTTTTGGGGGGAAGGCTTAACCCCCCGGCAGTCCCCCGTGCTGGATGACGTTGGCAGTCGCGTGCGTCCCGAATGGTTGCACGAGTACCTGACAGCGCCGCACCGCGTGAAGCCTGGCACCTCCATGCCCGATGTCCTCTCGGCGGTTCCCGAGGAACGGGCCGAGCAAGTCGCGGCACTGGTTCATTTTCTGGCGAGCACCGGTGCCGTCGCCGATACCCATTCCGATCGCTCGGCGGTGCGCCGCGGTGAACGGCTGTATCACCGCGTGGGTTGTACCGCGTGCCATAATCCGCGGGATGACCAAACCGTGGACCTCCCCACATCCGCGCCGTTGCCCGATTTAGGGAAAAAGTACACGGCCGGAAGTCTGGCCGCGTTTTTGAAGGATCCGTTGAAGGTTCGTCCCTCGGGACGCATGCCGGCATTTCCGCTCAAAGACGAGGAATTCCGCGATCTCGCGCAGTATTTCCTGCAAGACGTGAAGTTGCCGGCGAACGTCAAGTACGCCGTGTATTACGGCGACTGGGAGAAACTCCCCAACTTCGAGGAACTGCGTCCCGAACACACCGGGGAGTGTGCGGGGTTCGATCTGTCGGTCGCGCAGCGCCGCAACCACTTTGGCATTCGCTTCACCACCAATTTCTACGTGCGGAATCCGGCCCAGCACCAGTTCTATTTGTCGTCGGACGATGGCTCTCGATTGATGATCGGCGGCGAGGTGATTGTCGATAACGATGGCATCCACCCCCAGACGGAAGAGAAAGGCCGGCATTCCTTCACCGAGGGTTGGCACCCGGTGGTGGTCGACTATTTCCAGGGGGGCGGGGAGATCCACCTGGAGGTCGAGGTCGACGGCAATGGATTGAAGCGGCAACCGCTGTCGGCGTTGGTGTCGCTCAGCACGGACAAACCGCCGCACGAGGAAGCGCGGTGGACCGTCGACCCGGAAAAGGCCGCGCGGGGTCGACAACTGTTTGCCTCGCTGGGGTGTGCGGCGTGCCATTCGTTGCGCATCGACGGCAAGCCCTTCGCTCCGGCCAGCAAAGCCAAACCTTGGAGGGAACTGACGCAACCGGGCGGTTGCCTCGCCGAACCCCCTGCCGCCGGAGTCCCACGGTATGGCTTGTCCAATTCGCAAAGGAGGGCGCTGGTGAGCGTACTGGGCATCGGACCGATGGAGGCCCCACCAGCCGATGTCGTGCACCGCACGCTGGTGACGTTGAATTGTTATGCCTGTCACCGACGGGGTGAAGAAGGGGGCGTGGAGGAAGCTCGGAACGGCTTCTTCGAGTCGCTCCAGAAGGAAATGGGAGACGAAGGGCGTTTGCCGCCGCCGTTGACGGGCGTGGGCGACAAACTGACCGACGGCTGGTTGAAACATCTGTTGGAACAGGGAGCCAACGACCGGCAATTGTACATGCAGGCCAAAATGCCGAAATTTGGCGGCCGGAATGTCGGTCATCTGGTGGCCGCCTTGGCCGCCGTGGACCGCCAGCCCGACAGCGTGCCGCCGCCGGAATTTCCGGAACCGGACTACCGCGTGAAGGCCGCGGGACGCCATTTGGTGGGGGGCAACGCGCTGTCGTGCATTAAATGCCACGATTTCGGTCCCCATCCGTCGCAGGGGGTGCGGGCGATCAATCTCACGACCATGCCGCGGCGGCTGCGAGCCGATTGGTTTGTGCGCTACCTGCGCGATCCGCAAGCGTTTCGTCCGGGGACGCGGATGCCTGCCCCGTGGCCGTTCGGTCAGGCGACGGTGAAAGACGTGTTGCAGGCGAACGTGGATTGGCAGATCTGGGCGGTGTGGCGTTATCTGTCGGATGGAGACAAAGCGGCCGTGCCAGTGGGTCTCGTCCGCGAGCCGATCGAACTCAAACCCACGGAATCGCCGCTCATCTACCGGAACTTCATCGAGGGGGCCGGTTCCCGAGCGATCGGCGTGGGCTATCCCGAACAAGCGCATGTGGCCTGGGACGCCAACGACATGCGGCTGGCCCTGATTTGGCATGGGGCGTTCATCGACGCGTCGCGGCACTGGAATGGCCGGGGAGCGGGCTTTGAATCGCCGCTCGGCGACGATGTGTTGGCCTTACCCGCCGGTCCCCCCTTGGCCCGGCTCAACTCCCTCCACGAGGTCTGGCCGAAAGACTCCGCCCGCGACAGTGGTTACCGGTTCCGCGGGTATCGGCTCGACCCGCAGCGGCGACCGGTGTTTCAGTATGCCATTCATGGTGTGACCATCGACGACTTTCCCCTGCCGGTGGTTTCCGCCGAGAATCGTTATCCCACGCTGCGGCGAACACTCACCTTTACGACCGGTTCCCCAGGCGAAGCGGCAGGGGGGACGTGGTATTTCCGCGCGGCGGTCGGCCGCGTGGAGCAGACGGCACAGGGCAGGTATCGGATCGATGGCGTGTGGACGCTGGCGGTTCTGTCGGACGCGGCCCCGGTGATCCGGGAGACAGAGGGTCGCCAAGAACTGCTGATTCCCGTGAAATTCGATCAACCTTCCACGGAAATCGCACTCGAGTACCTGTGGTGAGCGGGTACTGCGGCCTGCGGCCGTGTGCGGCCCACAAGCCAAGGTTTGGAGGCGGCGACCGCAGGCGCGGATTGCGTTTTTGCGTGGTTTGCCTCCGATCGGGTGCTGCGGGGAACGCCGCTGGTCGGGTGCCCCGCTTCTTGCCGCGGGGGATGGCACCGGTTGGGTGCCGTATGCGACAATCCACTCATGGAACGAATTAGCGTTGTTTGTTTTCTGGCGAGTTACCTGCTGGCTTTGGCGGGGGAGCTGACGCGCTTGCGGGGTTGGTTGTCCCGCGGGCGTTTGCCCACCTTGGCCATCGCCACGGCGGGGTTCTTCGCGCACACCGTCTATTTGTGGAACCGCGCCCAGCAGACGCATTTGCCCCCGTTGCTGAGTTCCCTGAGGGACTGGCTGCTGGTGTTGGCGTGGCTGGTGGTGCTGGTGTATCTGTTCCTCACGCTGCTCGATCGGGAGTTGGCGATCGGTTTTCTGGCCTGGCCGGTGACCGTGGCGTTGATCATCGCCTCGCATTTTGTTCCCTCGAGCGGGGGGACCATGGCTGTCGCCCATCGCAACTGGACGATGTTGCATGTCAGCCTGCTGATTTTTGGCATCGCCGCCGTGGTGCTGGGGTTCGTCGTCAGCTTGATGTATCTCTGGCAGCATCGCCGGCTGAAGCACCATCAGGCGGCGCACAGCGGCCTGGCCCTGCCCAGCCTGGAACGGTTGGCCCGCTGGAACCGCTGGTTGCTGCTGGCGTCGGTGCCGCTGCTGACGTTCGGCATGGTGATCGGGATTGGCTTGACGATTGTCCGGCAGGCGCTGACCACCGACCGTTGGAGCTGGCTCGATCCATTAGTGGTGGTGTCCGGCGTCGGTTGGTTGCTGATGACGGCGATTTTCATTTGGCTCTTGGCCCGGAAACGGACCCCGGGACGGCAAATCGCGTGGCTGACCGTGTGGGCGGGCGGCTTTTTGTTGTTGACCACCGTGGGTTCGCAGTTGCTGGTGAATTGGACGCGGTGGCCTTCCGTGCATGGCGCCCCGTTTCCGTCGTCACCAGCGGAACCTCCCGCTCCCGCCGCGACCCCGACTCCACCGACGTGGCCCACCGCTTCCGGTTCGCCGGAGACCTCCCGTTGAATCTCCTTGCCGTCTATTGCACGCACCAAACGGCGCACCTGGCCGTGCGCGAGCGGCTGGCGTTCCCGAATGCCGAGACGCTGGCCCGCGCCTACCAGCGGCTGAAGGAGCTGTTTCCCGCTGCCGAAGCCGTGATCTTGTCGACCTGCAACCGCGTGGAACTGTATCTGGCCCAGGCGGACAACGTCGCGCCCCTCGCGCTGCCGCAGATCGCGCAATTCCTCGCCGAGTTCCACCAGGTGCCGCTGGACGAATTCGTCGGCGAATTGCGGGAGGCGAGCGGGCCAGCGGCCGTGCGGCATTTGTTCGAGGTGGTTTCCAGCCTCGACAGCATGGTGCTGGGGGAACCGCAAATCGTGAATCAGGTGAAGGAAGCCTATCGGCAGGCGGAGCAGCAGTCCGCTTGCGGCGCGCTCACGCATGCTCTGTTTCAGGGAGCGATCCGCGTATCGGCCCGCGTGCGGACGGAAACCAGGCTCTCGGAGGGGCGGGTGTCCATCGCCAGCGTGGCGGTGGGCGACTTTGCGCGGAGCATTTTTGATCACTTCGCCGACAAGCTGGTGCTGGTGATCGGCGCCGGCGAAATGGCGGAAGAAACGCTGCGGTATCTGCGCGACGAAGGGGTTCGCGACGTGGTGGTGGTCAACCGCAGTGAGGAACGGGCCCGCGCGCTGGCGGCGGCCTGGGGCGGGACGGCGGTTCCCTGGTCGGACCTCGACCGCTGGCTCAGCAAGGCCGACGTGATCGTGAGCACCACGGGAGCCGATCGCCCGATCGTGGATGCCGCTCGGTTTCAACTGGCCCGCCGTCCGCATCCCGACCGCACCGTGTTCATTCTCGATTTGGGAGCCCCGCGCGATTTCGACCCCGCGGTGGGCGACCTGGAAAACGTGTTCCTGTACGACATCGACAACTTGCAGCAAACCTGCGAGGAGAACCGCAAGGCCCGCAGCCGCGAAGTCGAAAAAGCCCGGCACATCATCGAGGAGGAAACCGCGCGGTTCCTCACCGAATTCACTCGCCGGGCCAACACCGAACTGGTGGTGCGGTTGCGCGAAACCTGGCACGACATTGCCCAGCAAGAGCTGGACAAACTGTTCCGCAAGTGCGGCCATTGGCAACCCGAAGACCGGGCGGCGGTGGAACGGGCCGTGGAGCGGATTGTCAACAAACTGTTGCATCCGCCGCTCGAGGCGCTCCGCGAGGAAACGCACGGAAGCGAACATCACGGGCTGATTCACGCGCTTAAACGGCTGTTCGGGCTGTAGCCCCGCGGCGGTTCGACCCGGGCCGCCAGGCGGCGACCGTGCTCAGCGAAACAGGCGGCGACCGTGCTCAGCGAAAGTAGTCCACGGCATTCTGGAAGATTTTGCGGCCAGCGCCGGCGCCACTCAGCCGCCGCCGCGTCCATTGAGGATGCTGGGTGGCGAACAAAAACCGCTCGGGATGGGGCATCAAGCCCAGCACGCGTCCGGTGGGATCGCTCAGTCCCGCCAGATCGGCCGCGGCGCCGTTGGGATTGGCGGGCCAGGTGGGAGCCAGACCGCGCTCGTCGGCCGGCCAGGGGATGTACCGCACGGCCATTTGTCCGCGGACTTGCCAGCGTTCCAGCACTTCGGGCTGACGGACCACCAGCCGTCCTTCCGCGTGGGCGATGGGCAAATCGAGTTCGTCCAGTTCGCGCAGAAACACGTTGTGCCGCGACGCCACCTTCAGCCGCACCCAGCGCGCCGTGTATTTGCCGTTGTTGTTCCACGTGAGCGTGCACACCGGTTCGTAGGCCTCGCCCCGCGACCAGCTTTCGGCGCCGTCGGGCAACAACCCGGCTTTCAAGATGACCTGAAACCCGTTGCAGATGCCGAGCACCAGTTTATCGGCCGCCAGAAACCGCGCCAGTGCGTCGCGCAAGTGGGCTCGCAATTGGCTGGCGAAGACCACTCCGGCGCCGATGTCGTCGCCGTAACTGAACCCTCCCGGAATGCACAGGATCTGAAACTCGTCGAGCAGGGCCGGCTGTTCGAGCAACCGAAACAGATGCACGCCTTGCGCTCTCCCGCCGCAGCACTCGAACGCAAAGGCGGTTTCGAGATCGCAATTGGTCCCGGGGGCGCGCAATACGCAAACACGCGGAGCAGCCATCGCGGCTCAAGATCCTGTCGGAGAAGCGGAACGACCCGCGGGGCATGATACTCCGCCCCCGCAAGGACTGCGACCGAGCCGCGCCGCCTCGGAACGGACGACGCCGTGTTCCGCTCAGGTGCCCGCGGCGGGTGCGGCAGTTTCCTCAGGCTGGCCAGGGTGTTGGGCCTCGGCCACCTGGTCTGGCAGCGAGGGCAACGGCAGTTCATCGAGCGCGTTGGCGTTCAGGCGCACGGCGGCGGGCGCCAGGGGCACCTGCCGGGCAGGCACCGAGAATTGCGGCATGCGCCACAAGATCAGCAGAGCGCCGAATCGCAACACCGTCGAGGCGGCGTACACCCAATGGTAGGACTCCGGGCTGACTTGCCCCGCCTTCAGCAGTCCGGCGCCGATGGCCGACCCCGTCACAATGGCCAAGGAGTTGGCCACGTTGTACAGCGTGAGAATGCTGGTGCGCTCGCGGCCGGGAATGGTCTCGAAAAACAGCAGCACCAGCGCCAGTTCGTACGCCCCCCAGGCCGCGCCGGCAAACAGTTGCAGGGCCAGCAGCCACCAGAAATTCGAGCTGACGTTCCACCCGGCGGCGAGAGGCACAATGCCCACCGAGCCGATCCACAACAACGACCACGCGCCGGCCCGATGCGCAAAGCGGCCCCAGAGTGGCAAACACAAGAACTTCGCCACGAATGAGGAACCCAACAACAGCGCGTAATCGCGGTATTCCCAATTCAACACCTTCAACAGGTACGGATTGAAATACGGTCCAGCCACGAATACGCCGGCCTGAACCGCCACGGCGTACAACAGCAATGTGCCGGTCGTGCCCCGCGAAAACCGCTGCCATGTTTCCCGCATCGACAACCAGCGGGCATCGGGAGGAATGGGAATCGGCTCGCTTTGCAGGAACAGGCACGCCGTCGACAGACCCCGACACAGTCCCGCCACGGCGAACAGCCCGGCGAACACCGGCACCGGTGCTCCCCACGACCGACCCCATTGCAGGGCGAAGCCGCCCGCCAAGAACCCCACCATCGTGGTGATCTGCTGCAAACGCGATCGGCGGGCGTAGTAGTTGGCCCGGAGCGAACGGGGCACGATCGTTCCCTGCCAGGTGTTCCACGCCGGTCCCGTGGCCTGCCCGGCTCCCCAGTACAGCGACGCCAGCAGCATGGCCGCGGGAGCGGAGATGCTGCCGGCAAGTGCCGCGAGAAACAGCGGCAAGAAACACAATCCTTGCACCGCCGCGCAAATGACCACCCAGCGTCGATGCGAACGCAGCCGTTGCACCGCCCACGGGGAAATCAACTGCAACAGGCTGCCGATCAACAGCGGAATCGTGGTGATCAGCCCCGCGAAGACTTCCCCCAGGCCGACCGCGAGCACAAACGCGGGGACGTATGTTTCCCCGATGCCCACCATCAGGCCAAATGCCGCGCCATCCCCCATGCTGGCCAGTAAATCCCGCCGCAATTGGGGCGATTCGGTGTCGACCAGCTCTCCGCGAACGGAACGGGACACTGCCCCCGCGGTTTTCGAGGGCTGCAACTCGATTGACGACACCAACGGCACTCCGCACAACACCTCACGTTGAGCGGATCATAACAGAGGCTGCCTGCTCCCGATAGAGGAGTTTGCCGCGGTGATTTCAGCGGCAGGCGCAACCGCACCTCCGGCTGCAAATCCGCCTGGCTGAATGGCTGATCGACCGCTTCTCGCATCAATTCCAGACGACGGGCGAACTATCACTCGCCTTGGGGCGGTTCCCGGATGTCCGCCGGGCGGGAAACAATCTCCGCCGCTGTTCCGGGGAGGCCGCGGCGGGGGTCGCTTCTCGCACGCGGATGCCGGGGAGTTACAGCCCGCTCAGCGGTCCCACCCCTACCACCGTGGTGAGGGTCAGGGGATAGCGGTCGAGCAGTGCCTGGATGTCGTCGAGCGTGACGCGCTGCAGGCTGGCGAGGTCGTCGGCGACGCTGCGGTATTCCCGGCGGATGAGCCAATCGTGGCCCAAGTGGGCGAGGCGACCCATCGGCCGTTCGCCTTGGAGCACCAGCCGCGTGGCCACCTTGGTTTTCGCGAGTTCCAATTCCTCGGCGGTCACGTGGCATCGGTTGACATCGTCGAAGATCTGTTGCACGCGAGCCAGATTCTTGGCCGTTTCTTCCGGCTCGCCCGCCAGCATGGTGAGATAGGATCCCACGCCTTCGAATTCGTGGATCCCCAGGTCGGCGGTGTCCGCCCAACCCGGATCGACGAGTTCCCAGTACAGTCGACTGTTGTGGTCGTCTCCCACAAGCACGGCCAGGATTTCGGCGGCAAACCGCAGCGGATCGGTCGCCGAGGGCGCCGGCCCCAACGCCACGATTTGCTCCTGCTGCTGCTGAGGTCGCGGCAACCACAGCCGGCTGGGTTGCGGCACGGGTTCCGTGAGCACTCGGGGTGGCGACCCAGCCCGCCAGCGTCCGCAGTGCTGTTCCGCCAGCTTGAGGACGTCCGACCAATCGACCCGGCCGGCGACCGCCAACACGATATTGCCGGCGGCGTAGCGTTCGGCATGGTAGGCCCGCATCTGTTCCGCCGTGAGGGCCGACACCGTGTCGCGGCTGCCCAGAACATTCTGTCCCAAGGGATGTCCGGCGAAATGCCGCTGCATGGCGTGATCGTATGCCACATACGACGGCTGGTCGTCGTACATCCCGATTTCCTCGAGGATCACCTGCTTTTCCAGTTCGAAGTCGGCGACGCGAATCGCGGGCTGCATCAGATCGGCCAGCAGGGCGAAGGCCGTGGGGAGATATTCCGGCAAAACGGCGGCGTAATACAGCGTGGTTTCCTCGCTGGTCGAGGCGTTGTAGACCGCGCCGATCTCATCGAAGATGCGGTTGACGTCCTCCGCCGAATAGCGCTCGGTCCCTTTGAACACCATATGTTCCAGGAAATGGCTCACACCGTTCCAGGCGGGGGGTTCGTCGCGGGAACCGGTCCGCACGAAGAAGCCGAACGCGGCACTGCGTGCTTGCGGCCAGGTTTCGGCGACCACGTGCAGGCCGTTTGCCAGCACGGAGTGATGAAAGGCGGCAGACATGGGGGATTCCGCGAAACACGTGGGGATGTTCTTTCCAGGGGGGAGCGCACGTCATCGGCATGCCGCAATCCATTTTTCGCGGATGTCCCGCAGCATGGGGTCCGCCGATCAGCGGGAGCCCCGCGCTCCGTGCCAACTCCACATCCTTGTCACGAGGGAGGCACCGCCAAGGGGGCCGGACCAATGGTGACCACCGTCCGGTCGACAGGCGGATGGTTCCGCACATACGTGAGCACATCGTCGGGAGTGAGTGCTTCGATGCGTTGCTGCACGTCGTCGAGCAGCAGGACGCGGCCCAGGTGGTACCAGTCCCGAGCGATTGCACCCGCCCGAGCCGAAGTCGATTCCTGCTGCATCACCAGCGCGCTTTTGGCCAACGCCTTCGAACGGGAGAGTTCTTCGTCCGTAATGCCTTGACGCAGCCGCAATAACTCGTCGATGAGCACCTCGAGGGTTTGCTGGGCGCGGTCGTTGCTGGTGCCCGCATAACACAGCACGGCGGCCTCATGCCGGAGCGTGCCCAGCGTCGCATATACTGAATAGCACAAGCCGCGTTTCTCTCGAATTTCGGTAAACAACCGCGAACTTGTGCCGCCACTCAAGACACTCACGGCGGCCCAGGCGGCAAAATACTCGGAGTGGCGGTACGGGACGGCGGGAAACGCCACGCCCATGTGCGTCTGCGTCGATTCCGCGGTCAAATGAGCCACCGCCTCCCCCCGGCAGCCAGTCACGGGAGCAGGACTGGCTCCCCCGGTCCACCGGCCAAACGCGGCTTCCGCGAAGCGCACCGCCTGCCGCGGCGCGACCCGGCCGGCCACGCCCAGGATGGCCCCTCCCGGTCGAACGAAACGCTGAAAGTGGCGTCGAACCGCGTCGGCTTCCAATCCCTCCAGGTCGTCCAGTTCTCCTTCGGGGGGTTGGCCCCAAGGGGACGCATAGCACCGCCGGACCAGCTCGAGCATCACTTTTTGCCGCGGTTCGTCTTCCAGTGATGTGCGTTCGTGGATGGCGGCCACCACCGACGCGGCAAACTCCTCTTCCGCCAACCGCGGGCAGATCGCCATGTCGGCAATCAGCGCCAGGGCTGGTTCCAGCTTGTCGGCCAGGCAGGCGCCGTTCAGGACCAGGTGCTCGGCGGTCACCGATTGGCTCAGTTGGACGCCGAGGCGATCCAGTTCCGCGGAAAACGCGCGGTTGTCGCGACTTCCGGCGCCGCGGCACATCCAATCGGAAAGCACGGCGGCCAGACCGCTCTGACCGGGGGGATCGCTGGCGCTGCCCGCGGGGATCAGCAACGTAAAGGCGGCTGACTGTACTTCCGGCATCGATTCCACGACCACCGTCAGGCCGTTGTCGAGAATCGTCGCGTCCACCGACTGCAAAATGGCACTTTCCACAGGATGCGGGATGGAGAATGGGGGTAGTATCTCAGTTCGACGATCCTGCCGCAAATGTGCAGGTGTCGCGTCCGCAGCCCGCTAGTCGCCCTCCACTTTCCGCCGAGGGGCAAGGACCGCGCGGCTTCACGGCATTCTGGCACAGAGCATTCTGGCACAGAGCATCCTGACGCAGGGCAGTCTGGCACAGGGCATCCTGACACAGGGCAGTCTGGCACAGAGCATCCTGAAGCAGGGCATCCTGGCACAGGGCATCCTAACACAGGGCGTTTCCCTGCCGAGTGACTGAGGAAACCTCCGCGGTCGTCCGCTCGGCATGGTATGCTGCCAAGAATTCGGTGTTCGTCGCGGAAAGGGGTCTGGCAACGGATCCAGTCTTGGAACTGGTGGCACATCCACGGAGACTGTTCCGCCGTCCCGAATGGGAACTTTTTGGCCGTACCGCGACGGGACTCCCGCAGGATGGTCGCATGACTGCCGCCCCCGCATCCGGCACGCTGCTTCCCTGGCGACGGCGGGCCGACATTGTGCCCAGGTCGCGGCGGTCGGCCGGGTCGACGGGTTGGATCCTCAAGGACCCGGTGGCATTGCGGTACTACACGCTGCGGGAAGAAGAATACTTTGTGTGGAGCCGGCTGAACGGAAGGGTGGTCGCCGAAGCACTTTGCCAGTTGTTTGCGGAACAGTTTGCTCCGCAGCGGCTGACCATCGAGGAATTGCAGCGGTTTGTCGGGCAATTGGCAGCGCATGGCCTGGTGGTCGCCGATCAACTCGGGAGCGGAGGTTGGACCGATCAGCGTCGCCGCGAGCAGGCTCGTTGGCGGCGTTGGACCAGCATCAACCCGCTGGCCATCCGCTTTCGAGGGGTGGATCCCGATCGACTGTTGAGCGCGCTCGTCCCGTGGTGCGGGGTGCTGTTTTCGAAAACGGGCGTGCTCTTGGGAACGATGTTGATCGTCTCCGCCATGCTGTTGTGGCTGACACACGCGGACGAATTCGCCCGCCGTTGGCCCGAGGAACTGGCCCAATGGTCGGTGCGCGACCTCGGCTCGCTGGCCGCCGTGTTGGCCGTTGTCAAAATTGCTCATGAACTTGGTCATGGAGTGGCCTGCAAGCGGTTCGGTGGAGAAGTGCACGAAATTGGCGTGTTGCTCTTGGTGTTCACGCCCTGTCTGTACTGCAATGTCTCCGACGCCTGGCTGCTGCCATCGAAATGGCAGCGGATGGGGGTGAGTGCCGCCGGCATGTGGGTCGAAGCCCTGCTGGCCGCCCTGTGCGGCTGGCTGTGGTGGGGGAGCGCCCCCGGTTGGTTTCACACGGCGTGCCTGCAAGTGGTGGTGGTGTGTGCCGCCAGCACGTTGGTGTTCAACATCAACCCCTTGCTCCGGTACGACGGTTACTTCATCCTCGCCGACTGGCTCGAGGTTCCGAATTTGCAGCAGCAAGCCTGGTCGGAGTGGCGGCGGCAGTGGTCGCGGTGGATGCTGGGGATTTCGACGCCTCCACCCGCCGACTTATCACCCCGCTGGCGATTCTGGCTGCCTTGGTATGCCCTGGCCTCTTTCGGCTATCGGATGCTGGTCATTGGGGTGATTCTGTGGATGTTGCACGCGTGGTTGGAGCCGCAAGGGCTGGCGACGGTGGCCCACGGCATCGCGGTGCTGACAGTGGCTGCTTTGCTGGTTGGTCCAGCGGTCCACTTGCAACAGCGCCTCACCGCGCGACGACCAGGGCCGCGGATTGGTCCGCGGGGGATGTTGCGTCTGCTCGCGGCGGCTGTGCTGTTGGGGCTGCTGCTGTTCGCTCCGCTGCCAGCGCGCGTGCAGGCTCCCCTGCTGCTTCAACCCGCTCAGGCGCAAGGGGTGTACGTGACGGTCGAGGGGTATCTGGAATGGATCGTGCCTCCGGGAAGTTTCGTGTCCGCGGGGGACGCGGTGGCGCGGCTGTCCAATCCCGCGCTGGCCCGCGAGATCGCCCGGTTGGAGGGAGAACTTCAGGCGGCGCGGCAATTGGTGGAACACTTGGAGCGGCGGCGTCTCAGCGATCCTCAAAGCGGTTTGCAGTTGCCGGCCGCCCAAAAGTTGGCGGCGGATCTCGCCGACCGTTGGCAACAGCGGCGAACCGATGAAGAGCGGCTGACGTTGCGGGCCGAGCAAGACGGCGTGGTATGGCCCCTGCCGGCACAACCGCGCAAAGTGGTTACCGGTCGGCTGTCTGGCTGGTCCGACTATCCGTTCGACAGCAAGAATTTAGGGTGTTGGCTGCCGGCGGGGACCGTGCTGGCTCAAGTGGGACGCGAGCAGAAGGTCGAGGCCGTGGTCTACCTCACCCCTGGCGATCTTGCCCGCGTCGAAGCGGGGCAGCGGGTGCAGGTGCTGTTGGAAGCGGTCGCCGATCGTCCCTTGCGAGGTTGGCTGCGGGAAATCTCCACCGAACCCGCGAGCGAATTGTCTCCGGCGACGGCTGCGCGCTTGCGGTTGCCGCTCCTGGCCAGTGCGACTTCCGAAGCGCGGCTGGCGGGAACGTGGTATGCCGCGCGAGTTGAACTGGTCGATGCCGCGGTCCTTCCCCTGTCGCACGCGGTGGGCAGGGCCGTGATTGTGACGTCGCCGCGCTCGCTGGCAGAACGCATGGGAACGTGGCTGTGGGAGACGTTTCCCGGTTGGACCACGCCTCCAGCGGACGCCGTTCCTTCCCGCTGAACAACCGCGGCCCGCGGTGCGTTGACCTGCCGCGCTGTTCTTTCCGCGCTGATCGCGGCGCCATGTTGCCGGCACGCTATTCCGGGCCTTGTCTACCCGGCCCCCTCGGACCTGGCACGGTGTTCGGGGCACCGAGTGCTTGACGCCGAATCCTTGCCGCCCTGTTACGAAATGAGCTTGCCGTCCTGTTACGAAGTGAGCTTGCCGCCCTGTTACGGAATGAGCTTGCCGTCCTGTTACGGAATGAGCTTGCCGTCCTGTTACGGAATGAGATAGGGCAAGGCGGTTGCGGCCGCACCCTGGTACAACAGCCCCTTCGCCGAAAGGGGAATGTAGTGCTTACGGTACGGCACGGGGCTTCCCGGCCGGTCGGTGCCCAATTCGTATTGATCGCAGCAGGGGGATTCGGCGCCCAGCATGTAAGGCAGCACGGGGATGCGGCCAAAAAAGTGGGCGGCCGAAACAAATGGTTGCAGCACTTGATTGTGGGGTTGGTAGCAGTCGAGGCGTTCCTTCAGCTCGAAATAGCCCTGTTTGAACGGCGAGTCGTCGTGGACGGTTGCCATGTACTCGGTGAAAGTGCCGAACAGAGCACGCCGCACGCGGCCGTCGCAAGGCCAGCCATAGTAGTAACCGAGCCGCTCCAGGTTCGGTTCCTCAAAGTAGAGGGGACGATGCTTGAGGGCCGTGGCTTCCCATTCGCAGGGCTGCGTGGCCCAGCCGCGACCAAGTCCGGTGGGTTGGTAGCGGACTCCTTCGGCGGCTAACCGCGGCGCCGCGGCATTCGGCGGGACGTAGCTGGAAGGCAACGCGAGCGACGGTTTGATGAGGGTCACTGGCCGATCCGCAAGCTCGCCGGGGCGAGAATCGGCACGGGGATTTTCGGGGCGAGAATCGGCACGGCGATCGTCGGGGGATGTCTCGGCGGGAGCCAAAGGGGCCGGCGGCTGCGCCAAGCCGTTGGCGGCGATGACGCTGCCGACCACGGCGGCTTGCGCCACTGCGACCAGCCACGGGGGGATGTTCCGCAATCGCAACGGAATCTTGAGTCGCGGTGGAATCCGCCATGGCAACATGCGCACGGGACCGAGTGGCGACAGGGAGCGAGGCATCGACGGCTCCTTCCACAAGTGAAGCCGGAATCAGGTTCCACCCTTGCTTCGACGCGGTACAAGCCTTTCGTTCAAAACTCTCTCCCGAACCGGCTGATTTTACGCAACCGGCAGAGTCAGGAAGGGGGCCGCGACCGCTGATCAGACTTCCTAACTTATGTCATCGCGGGAAGTTATTCCTCTTGAGCATCTGGACAGCGGTCTTCGCACGGCATTAGACTTGAAGGGTCATTGCGGGCAAACGAGCTGGGTAAAAAGTGAGGAAGAAGCGACCACGGCGGATCGCACGGGGGCGGCAGGAATCTTGCCTTGGCTTTCGGACCAAGGTGATCTGTCGTTCACAGCCATCGGCAGTGCAGCGACTTTGCGCGTCGGCAGGGGCCGGATGGCGGCTGTCGTCGACTCCGTATCGATCTACCAGATGAGCGGCCGCGTTAGAGCGAGGGGGTCACATGTTACTTTCCTCCTGGTTGGCGAATTGGCTGAAACGTCGGCGGCGCCGACGAACGGCGAATCCTCCGCCCCGTCCGCTCGCGAGGCTCAACGTCCGTCGGCTGGAAGATCGTCGCGTCCTTTCCGTGACCGTCACCACGAACGTGGCGGGGGATGTCACGGTGAGCGTGGCGGGAAACGATACGGCCCAGATCAGCTTCGACGGCACGAACCTGATCGTCGCGGACAGCACGGACACTGTCGTCTACAACGCGGCCTTGTCCCCTACGGCCGATCTGACCATCAACGGGGCCAACGATGGTTTCACGCAGAATGTGGAATTCGAGGGAAGCGTGCCGATTCCCGTCGATTCGCTCACGGTGAGCAGTTCCATCGAGAACGCGCTGATCAGCGTACCGATCGTCGTCGACAACGGCGCCGTCTCCATCACTGTCGCCGACGACGTGGCATTCGACGCCGATGGCCAGGTGACGAACAATGTTGGCGGCATCAGCATTCAAGCGGGCGCCCAAGCCGACGACACCGTGACGATGGCCTCTGGGGCGTTTCTGCACGCGACCACGGGCGTGACGGTATCGGCCGGCGGCGACATCACGCTGCAACAGGTTCAGTCGGGAACGGGAGGCGTGACGGTTTCCGGCCTCAACGTCACCCTGGAAGCGAACGTGACGACGACGGGAGCGGTGAGCGTCACGGCGCAAGACAATTTGACGTTGACCGCCGATGCCGATCTCAACGCGGGCAGCGCCACGATTCTGCTGCGGGCCAATCAGGACGGCAGCGGCGGAGAGGACTTCGTTCAACACAGCGGATCTCAGATCCAAACCAGCAACAATTCGTCGACCGCGGTCCAAGTGCTCGTGGGGGGCAGCGGCGACGCGGCGGTGGGAGAGATCTTCGCCGGTACCACCACCGGCACGGTCACCATCTCCGCGGGCGGATCGATCATCGACCAGCTCGCCGGCGAATCCGCCAATGTGGTGGCGGCGAACCTGGCCCTGACCGCGGGGACGGGAATCGGCGTGGGGGATGATCTCGACACGCAGGTGGCCAGCGTGGAAGCGGTCACGGCGACGGGGGGAGTGTTCCTCCAGAACACCGGCAACCTGACGATTGGGGGAGTGACGGGGTCGCTAGCCGGTGTCGACGTGACGAGTGCGGGCGCTTTGGCCGTGACAACCGCCGGCAGCCTGGTGGTCTCGGAAGGGGTCTCGGGGCCGGGGGACATCACGCTGTCGGCCACGGGTTCGGCGGGGAATTTGACGATCAACTTCAACACCGGCGTGGTCAGCACGGGGGGCAACATCAAGTTGTCCGCCGATCAGGTGGCCACGATCTCGGAAGACGTGACGACGACGGGAACGGGTTCGATTACGGTGACCGGCAATGCCGACGCCGGCGCCAAGAGCATCGTCGTCAACAATGGCGCGGTCGTCCGCGTGGTGAATGGCCATCTGACGCTGGATGCCGATCAGGGAGTCGCCCTGGCGGGCACCTTCAATGGCGTGTTCCTCAACAATGCCACGATCGAGACGACGGGAACCGGCAATATTGTGATCGCCGGGCGGGCCGGCAGCGGCGGCGGCGTGGGCGTGCTCATTGCCAGTGCTTCGATCGTGCGCTCCACGGCCGCTGGGTTGGGAGCGAACCAGGGCACCATCACGATCACGGGCACGGGCGGCAACGGGGTAAATGAGAATGACGGCGTGCGGTTGGACGGCGGCGGCACCCTTGTGACCTCCATCTCGGGGGCCATTTCCATTACGGGAACGGGTGGGTTTCTGGCCACCGGCGAATTCAACGACGGTGTGCAGATCTCCAACGGTGCCGTTGTGTCTTCCACCGGCACGGCCACCATTCTGATTGTTGGGGTGAGCGGCGACGGGACGGCCACGAACGGCAACACGGGCGTGCGCTTCAGCGGCATTGGAGCTGCGGTGAATTCCGTCCACGGCAACGTGACCTTGGATGGGACGTCGATCGATGTCACGGGCACGGACAACAACGGCGTCACGCTGGAGCACGGGGCGTCGATCACCATCAGCGGCAGCGGCCATCTGACGATCATCGGCACCGCGGCCACCAACAACCCCGGTGGGGGCTTTGGCATCAAACTGGGGACCGGAAATGTCTCTCTGGTGCTGGCGGGCGCCACGAATACATTCCTGGCCGATTCCCTGTTCATCGCCGCCACGGCGACAATCAACGCCGGGACGAACACCGTGGTCATTGCGCCGCGTACGGCGGGAGTGGGAATTTCGCTCGGCACGGCGGATTTGGTCGGCCAGTTGAGCCTCTCCGATTCGGAACTGGATCAAATCACGTGCGGCCGGTTGATTATCGGCTCCGCCACGGCAGGCGCCATCACCTTTGGCGCCGACCTTGATTTCACCGACACGCCCTTCGTGCAGACCGTGCATCTGATGTCTGGTGCGGGCATCAATGCCGTGGCCGGAGGCATTCGGGCCACCGATCTGGCGATTTCGGCCAATGGGAACGTGGTGTTCACCGACGCGACCACCAACGTGAGCAAATTGGCGGTGGTGATTGGACCGGCGGGCGGAAGTGTGACGTTTGTCGATGCCAGCGGCCTCATGGTGGGCACGGTGGACGGCGTGGCGGGGATCTCCACGGTGGGCAACGTCACTTTGACCGCGACCACCGGCGCGATCGCCATCGGTGACGGGGGCGGTCAAGACATCGCCGCGGGCACGGGCAACGTGCAACTCAATTCGACGGCGGGAGCGACTCAGGCGGCCGGTTCGACCATCACGGCGGCGGGGCTGGCGCTCACGGGCAGCGGCACGTTCACACTCACCGAGCATAACGAGGTGGCCACACTGGCCGCGAACATCAATGGCTCACTCACCTATTACGACAGCAACAACTTCGCCGTGGGGACCGTGAATGCCACGGTCGGAATCACCACCACCGGGGCGGGAGGCCATGTGTCGCTGACGGCCGGAGGCACCGCGCCCGATCCGGCGGCCACCATCATTCTGGCGGCGAACGTCACCACCACCGGCACTCAGTTGTACAACTCCCACGTGGTGTTAGGCGCCAATGCCGTGCTCGCCAGCAGCGGCACGGGAGCATCTGGAAACATCACCTTCGCCAAGGATGTCAACGACGATGGCAACCCGTTGACATCGTCGGCCCTCACCGTCAATACGGCTGGTCTGACGCTGTTCGCGGCCGGCGTCGGCAATTCCTCCCCCTTGACCTCGCTGACCACCGATGCCGCGGGAACGACCAACCTCGCCGCGGGAGCCGTCACCACCACCGGCAGCCAGTCCTACGGCGACCTGGTGCTTACCACCAACACCACGCTCACCAGCACCGGCGGCGGCAACATCACGTTGCAGGTTGCGGTGAGCGGTGCGTTTGATCTCGTCATTAACACCTCGGGCGTCACTACGCTCCCCTCGGCCAATTTGCACAGCGTCACCACCGATGCGGGGGGCACCACCGTCCTGAACGGGAATGTCACCACCACGGCGTTTCAGACTTATCACGACAACCTCACGTTGACGAACAACGTCACCCTGACGAGCACGGGCGGCGGTGCGATCACCATCAGCGGCACGATCAATGACGACGGCGCGAGCGGCACCCCCTCGAACCTGGTGATCAACACGGCGGGCGCGACCACGCTCGGCGGGGCGGTGGGCAACATCTCTCCCATCAACAGCTTCACCACCGATGCTCCCGGTTCTCTGACGCTCACCAGCGGCCAGGTCACCACGACGGGGGGCCAGACGTTCAACGATCTGTTCACACTCGTCGCCGACAGCACGTTCACCAGCACGGGGGGCGGCGACATCTTCTTCCTCAACGGTCTCGCGGGCGCGTTTGCCCTCGTGGTCAACACCACGGGCATCACCACCTTCTCGAGCACCGTCCATGTGGCCAGCGTGCAGACGAATGTCGGGGGTGTCACCCGGTTGGGCGGCAACGTCACCACTTCGGGAATGCAAACCTTCGGCGACAATGTGCTCCTGCTCGACGATGTGGTATTGCAGTCCACGGGGAATGCCGCCATCACACTGGGCGGCATGGTTGACGGCGGGGGCAAGAGTCTCACGATCACCACCGCGGCGACCACCACGCTCGGCAGCAACCTCAGCAATTTAAGCTCGTTGACCACCGACGGCGGGGGCATTACGGAGATTTGCGCCTCGATCACCACTTCGAACGCGCAGACATACCTCGATGCCGTCGTCCTGTGTTCCGACGCCGTTCTCACCAGCACCGCCGCGGGGAACATCACCTTCGGGAGCACGGTCGACGATGACGGGCTGGCGGCCACGTCGTCGCACCTCGTCATCAACACCGCGGGGACGACGAACTTTCAGGGAGCCGTCGGCACGGTGGCCATCGCCAGCCTGACGACCGATGGTGGCGGGAGCACGGTGCTGGCCGGTGGAGCGGTCCTGACCACGGGCTTGCAGTCGTACGGTGATGCCGTGGTGATCGCGTCGAATGCCGTGCTGACCAGTACCGGCGGCGGCGCGATCACGTTTTCGGGCACCGTGAACGCCGATGATGCCGCCGTCCACAATCGCACCCTCACGGTGACCACCGTGGGAGGTAGCGTCACATTCGGCGGTGCCGTCGGCAGCGGCCCGAATGGAGCACTGGCCGATCTGGATGTGACGGCGGCCGCCATTCAGCTCAACGGCGGCATGGTGCGGGTCGACGACCAGGGAGGCAACACCGTCACCTTTGCGGGAGCGGTCCTCCTGGGGAGCAATGTGCAGCTCGACACGAACGGGGCAGCCGACAATCACCTGAGCATTCTCGGCACGGTGAATGCCGACGATGCCACGGCACACAATCGCACGCTCACGATCGACGCCGGGGCGGGCACCGTGACGTTCGGCGGGACGATCGGCACCCATGCGAACGGGGCGTTGGCCGATCTGGACGTGACGGCGGCCGTCATTCAGTTCAACGGCGGCATGGTGCGGGTGGACGATCAAGGAGGAAACACCGTTACGCTGAACGGTGCCGTGGTGTTGGGGACCGATGTCACGATCGACACCGATGGCGCGGCCGACAATCACCTGTTCGTGGGCGGCACCGTCGATGGCGCCCACCTCTTGTCCATCGTCGCCGGTTCGGGGGATGTCACATTCGCTGGCGCGGTGGGCCAGTTGACGCCTCTCAGCGGACTGACCATCAATTCGGCGGACGACGTGCAGTTCCAGGGGACGGTCGCCACCACGGGGAACCTTTCCGTCATTAGCCGCACGGTTCTGGCCCAACAAGCCTTGACCGTGGGCGGAAACGTGCAACTGACGACCATCGACGGCACGACCTTGACCGCCGCGGCCGACATTTTCGCCGGCACGGGCATCACGATGCACGGCAGTTTGCAGACCGCCGCCGATTTGACGACCAACAACGGCGCCATCCTGTTGAACGGCGCGGTCACATTGACCGGCAACGTGCAGATCGACAGCGACGCCGCGGAGACGGGGGGTGCCGCGATCACGCTCACGGGGACGGTGGATCTGTCCACGTTCGGGTTGACCGTCGATGCGGGCGTGAATGGGGACATTCACTTCCAGCAGACGGTCACGGGGACGGGCGACCTCACGGTCCAGCAAGGCCGCCAGCAGAGCTACGAGGCACTAAATGTCGGGAATTTGACCATTCTCGACGCCACCACCAGCATCACGTTGAACGGGGTGGTGGTCGCCCTAGGCAACGTGTTGCTGTGCAGTCAGGGGACGATTGCTGTTGAGCAGTCGTTGACGGCGGGGGGCACCATCGACTTCTGCGCTCCCGGCGGGCTGGTGTTGTGCGGCGACATCACGGCCGCGGGCAGCATCACCTTCCAACATGCCGTGGTCTTGTGCAACACCATCCTCGTCAGCAGCACGGGCGGGGGCGACATCGTTTTCCAGTCGACGGTCGATAGCACGGCCCATCAGGCCTACGGTTTGACCGTCAACACCACCGGACTGACCGATTTTCAAGCCGCCGTGGGAGCGGGGGCGAACCAGGCTTTGGGGAGTCTGACGACGAACGCGGGCGGCACGACGCGGCTGGCGGCCTCCGTGACCACCACCGGCGAACAGCAATATGGTGACGCCGTGAGCTTGATGGGCCATGTCGTTCTGACCGGCGCCGATACCGACGCCAGCGGCGAGGCGATCGAGTTTTCCGGCACGGTGTCGGGGAACGGCTTCGACCTGACGGTGGCGGGTGGCGTGGCGTTCGCGCAGGCCGTCAGCGGCGTGGCGGACTTTCTCGCCGACCGGCTCGACAGTGAATCGACCCTTTCCGCCGCGAGCGTGCACGTGACTGGCACCAGCGAGTTGGGGGGCGATGTCACGACCTCCAGCACGCAGCAGTACGATTCATCCGTGCTGCTCACGGCGAATGTCGTGGCGACGAGCACGGGTGGAGCGGATATCACCTTCGGCGGCACGGTTGACGGGGTCTTCAGCCTGGTGGTCAATACGTCGGGATGGACGACGTTCGGAGGCGTGGTCGGCGGCCTGACACCCCTCGCCAGTCTGCAAACGGATGCGGCCGGTGCCACGCGCATTTCCACGTCCGCGGTGAACGCCGATGTCATTCAATTCCACGATGCGGTGACGGTCACTCAATCGACGACCGTCACCGGCAGCACCAGCGTGGCATTCGGCGGCGCGGTGGCGGGCCAGGCGGGGACCGAAAGCCTGATTGTCGTCAGTTCTGGTGCGGCCACCTTCGATGGGGCCGTCGGCCACCTCGCGAACCTCACGGTGAATGCCGACGGTCAGACAACGTTGAATGGCACCGTGACCATCAGCGGCGTTTTCCAGACGAATGCGGCCGGCGTCACGCGGATCAATACCGCCGCGATCTCCGCGGGAACTGTCAACTTGTTGGATGCGGTGGAGATCGCTCAGAATCTCACCATCACGGCCGGGGCAATCACTTTTGGCGGCACGCTCGACGAGGCGGCCCTCAACACCGGTTCCAACCTGACGTTGACGATTACCAATCCCGCCGTGGGAGACATCCTGTTTCTCAACGCCGTGGGTGCCACGCGGGCCATCGACAGCCTCACCATCACGGCGGCGAACGATGTCACCTTCGCGGCCACGGTGGAGACGTCCGGCAGCCTGGTGCAGCATTCGGGAACCGGCACCACCACGTTTCATGGGACGAGCGGCGGCGGCATTGGCGGCCAGCTTCACATCGTCACCGATGCGGTAACCTTTAACGCCGCCGATGTGGTCACCGTGGGCGCCGTGACGATCCAGGCGCAAAACGCGATCACCTTCCATGCCTTGGCGGGGTTGAATGCCGGTGCGTCCACCATCCACCTCAGCGCCAACCTGGATGGGGTGGGGAGCGAGGGATTCACGCAGGCCTCGGGGACCGTGATTCAGACGACCAGCGAAGCATCCGATGCCGTGCGGATTGTGGTGGGTGGGACCGGCAATGTCGCCGTGGCCGATGTGCGGGCCGGAACCATCACGGGGGTGGTGGCGCTCACGGCCGGCGGCGCCATCCTCGACAACTCGCTCGGCGAAGCCGCGAATGTCACGGCGGCCGCCGCGGCCTTGCGAGCCGAAACCGGAATCGGCGCTAGCGACGATCTCGACACCGCCGTGGCGCAGGCGGCCTTTTCCAATTCCGCCAGTGGACTGGTGCAGCTTACCGATGTCGACGACCTGACGCTGACCGCCGTCGATGGTTTGACCGCCTCGCTGGCGGTGGCCGGAGGCACCATCACCGCGGGGCACGCCCTCACCATCGCCATGACCACTCAGGCGGGAGGCGACTTTGACTGCGTGGCGGCCAATGACGCCGCCGTCGCTGGCAACAACATCGTCATCGCCGCCGACGTGACGCACCTCACCGGCAACGGCAGCCTCACGTTTCAGGCGGGGGATGACATTCTGCACACGGCCGGGGTCATTTCCAATACCGGCGGCACCGTCCACGAAGTGTGCTTCCTCGCCGATGCGGAAGGAATTGCCGGGACCGACGGTGACCGCGGGGGCATCACCCAAACCGGGGGCAGCCTCCTCGCGGGACAAGTCCTCTTCCAAGCCTACGAGTCGGTCAGCTACCAGCAACCCACCAATGACGTGGATGTGGTGGCCGCCAGCCTTGCCGGCGTCGGCAGCAGCTTCGCCTTCCGCGACGCCGACTCCCTCACGGTGGGTACGGTCAAAAGCACGGCGGGCATCAGCACCCATGCTGGCCATGTGACGCTGATCACGGGTGACGCATTGACGATCGGCAGCGGGGCCGGCGAAGACATCTCCGCCTCGGGCGCCACGGTGCTGATCGACGTCGCGCTGAACGGAGCCAGCGAGCAGGCGGGTTCGACGATTCAGGCCGAGGCTTTGTTGCTGCAAGGGACCGGGCCGTTCCTTTTGACGCAAGCCAACGATGTGAACACGTTGGCGGCAAATGTCACCGGTCCTATCGCCTACAGCGACGCGGATGATGTGACGGTGGGTACGGTGGGGCTGACGGCGGGGGTGAACAGCCACGGTCAGGATGTGACGCTGGTCACGGGGGGGTTGTTGACGATCGGGACGGGTGCGGGGGAAGACGTCACGGCCACGGGGGCGACGGTCACGCTGCACAGTGGGTCGGGGGTGACGGAACAAGGCGGTTCGAGCATCACGGCGCAAGACCTGCTGCTGCTGGGGACGGGCGATTTCCATCTGGCGCAGCAGAACGACGTGGATCGGCTGGCGGCGAACATCGATGGGAACCTGGTTTACACCGATGCCGACGCCCTGACGATCGGCACGGTGGGGGCGGTGTCGGGGATCACGACGTCGAACGATCACGTGCTGCTGACGACGGGGGGCGACTTGCAGGTGAGCGGGGACGTGAGCCTGGGTGCCGCCGATTTGACGTTGCAAGTGACGGGGGCTGTGACGCAGACGGCTGGCCACACGATCAGCGCGCGGGGTTTGCAAGTTGTGGGAAGCGGCTCGGTCGCGCTGACGGATGCTGGCAACGATGTGGACGTGCTGGCCGCGGACTTCGCCGGGGCGCTGTCCTACACCGACGCGGATGATGTGACGGTGGGTACGGTGGGGCTGACGGCGGGGGTGAACAGCCACGGTCAGGATGTGACGCTGGTCACGGGGGGGTTGTTGACGATCGGGACGGGTGCGGGGGAAGACGTCACGGCCACGGGAGCGACGGTCACGCTGCACAGTGGGTCGGGGGTGACGGAACAAGGCGGGTCGACGATCACGGCGGACGAATTGCTGTTGAAGGGTTCGGGCCAGTTCCAACTCGACGAAGCCAATGATGTCGGTGTGCTCGCGGCCGAAATAACGGGGAGCCTGTCGTATGTCGACGCCAACGATCTGACCATCGGGGCGGTGGGCGGGGTCGACGGCATCCGCACGGGAATCCCGGCGGACGGCGGTGATGTCACGATCACTGCTCTGGGCAGCCTCACCGTCAACGCCAGCATCTCCACTCAAGGAGGGGCGGGGGGCGTGGTGACGGTGGGTGGAGGAACCATCAACGCGGCCTTGATCGCTGGGGCGGGGGACATCACGTTGAACAGCGGTGACGACGATCTCGTCATCAATGCCGATCAGTCGTCTACCACCACTCTGCTGTACGCGGCCCGTTGCGACGTGATCATCAACGCCACGGTCGCCACGACGGCGGCGGGGGCCGATGTCGTCGTCATCGGCGACAGCGATCACAACGGGACGGGCGGGGTGTGGGTGACCGCGAGCGGACAGATCGTCTCGGCGGGCGGGATCCACCTGTCGGGTTCCGATGTCTGTGCCACCGCGGGCGACGTCGACAGCGTGCGGATCGATGACGATGGAATCCATACGCAACTCCAGTCCACGGGGGACATCACGCTGTCGAGCCTTGCGGCGGCCCCGGCCTCGGCCGACATTCTGATCGGCGGCAGCGTGCATTCGTCCACGGGAAACATCGCCGTCGACGCGGCGGACACGATTCGGGCCCAATCGACGGTGGTCGCCGATGCCGGCTCCATCGATCTGCTCGATCCCGTGGTGCTGACGGGCAACCTGCAAGTGACGGCGGGGGCCGATGTGACGTTCGCGGACACGGTCAATGACGATGGCTTGCCGGGCACTCCGTCCGCGTTGACCGTGACCTCCCCCGGCATCACGACCTTCGCGGGGTCGGTGGGCCATGCGGCGCCACTGACGTCCCTCACCGCCAACGGGGGTGGGACGACGCAAGTGTGCGGGAACGTGACCACGACGGGGGCGCAAGCCTACGGCGACGCCGTGGTGTTATGTGCCGATCTCGCGCTGACCAGCACCACGGGCGGAAACATCACGTTCCATAGCACGGTCGACAGCGATGCCGTCGCGCCGCGGGCCTTGTCCGTGAATACGGCGGGGACCACCGGTTTTCAAGGTGCCGTGGGACAGTCGCGGGCGTTGTCCAGCGTGTCGACGGATGCGGGCGGCGTCACGCTCATTGGCGGCGGGTTGGTGCGCACCACGGGTGCTCAAAGTTATGGTGATGCGGTGACGCTGACCGCACAAACGGTGCTGCTGACGACGGCGGGGGCCGCGACCGGGGCCGACATCGTGGTCGCCGGCCCCTTGCACACCAACGGCTTCAACCTCACCCTCGCCGCGGGAACGGCGGGGGACATCGACCTGCAACAAGTGGTGTCGGGCGGCGGCACCCTCACGGTCGCGTCGGGAGACGTCATCGAGTTCGCCGCCGTCACGGTCGACGACTTGTTGGTGCTGTCCGCGACGACTTCGGTCACGCTGCACGGCGCGGTGGCGGTCGCCAACAACATGACCGTGAACAGTTCCGGACAGATCGTTCAGGAGCAGGTGGTCACCGTCGGTCAAAATGCGGTCTATGCGGCGGGCACGTCGATCAGTGTGCAGGCGCCCCTCCTGGCGGGAATGGAGATCGACTTCTCGGCCGGGACGTCGGTGTCCGTCACCGGCTCGCTGACCGCAACCACCGGCGGCATTGACGTTCAGGCCGGGACGACCATCAGCATCGACGGGCCGTTGACGGCAGGCACGGACGTGAACCTCACCGCCGTGAACGGGGTCTTCGTGAATGGCACCCTGCACGCCGGCGACGAGATTTCCGTCACCGCGACCGCGGGGGCGATCGACATCGCCAACGCCGTCACCGCGGGGACCAATGTGCTGCTGACCGCGGCGGGAAATCTCTCCGTGGGAGCGGCCGTCACGGCCGCGTTGGGTGGCATCACGGCGTTGGCGGGAGACGACTTCTCCGTGACCGGTTCACTCCTCGCCGCGGGGGATGTGCTCGTCGCCGCCGGCAACGACGCGGCCGTCAACGGCATGGTGGTCGCGGGGGACAACGCGACGCTCACCGCCGCGGGCGGAACACTGCTGGTGGGGGGGGATCTCCTGGCTGGCGGCGATGTCGCCTTGCAGGCGGGGTTGTCGATCTCGGTGGCGGGCACGGTCACCGCCACCACGGGCCAACTGTCGGCAACAGCGGGCACGTCGATCGTGGTGGCGGGCGCGGTGACGGCGGCTGGCGATGCCGTGCTCGCCGCACAAACCGACGTCAGCATCAGCGGGACCGTCATCAGCGGGCAGGCTGTGCAACTGACGGCCGCGCTGGGAGCCATCCATGTGGTAGGAGCGATCACTGCCGGGCAGCAGGTGCACTTGACGTCCGGCACAGCGACCACGATCAGCGGCGACGTCACCGCGACGGGTGGTTCGATTCACGCCGTGGCGGGCACATCGTTCACGGCGCTGGGTGCATTGACCGCTGGTGAAGATGTCCTCGTGCAGTCGGGAACCTCCGCGACCCTGAATGGTACGGTTCTTGCCGCTGAAGACATCCACGTGCAAGCCGGTACGACCCTCTCCGCGGACGGCCCCCTGACCGCCGGGAACGCCGTGGTGTTGGCCGCGCCGGGCGGCATCACTCTATCGGTTACGGCCGACATCCAGGCCGGGGGGGGCGGCATCACGGTCAACGGGCCGTTGTCGACCGCTGCCGATTTTCTGACCGCGAACGGGGCCATCGCCGTTAACGGGTCGGTGACGCTCCTCGCAGCGGTGGTGTGGGACAGTGATGCCCTCGAACTGGGTGGCGCCCCCATCACTGTCAATGGAACCATCAGTCTGTCGACCTTCTCCCTCACGATCGATGCCGGCACCAGTGGAGACGTGCACCTTCAGGGGGCGGTCTCTGGAACGGGCGTGCTGACGGTCCAGGAGGGAGACGAGCAGACCTACGCGGCACTCACGGTTGGGGCATTGACGATCCTCGACGCCACCACCAGCGTGACGTTGACCGGGCCGGTGAATGCCCTGGGCGACATTTTCATTTGCAGCCAGGGAACGACCGAAATCCAACAGGCGCTGACCGCCGGCGGGATGATTGACCTGTGCGCGACCAGCGGCTTGCGGCTGTTCGGGGACATCACCGCCGGCAGCGATATCACCTTCCAGAATGCCGTCATCCTTGGCGATTCCATCGTCGTGACCAGCACGGCGGGTGGTCAGGTCACGTTCGCCTCGACCGTCGACAGCGCGGCCCATCAGGCTCACGGCTTGACGGTCAATACCTCGGGCCATACCACGTTCCAGGGAGCGGTGGGCGGCGGCACTCATCAGGCGCTGGGGTATGTCGTGACGGATGCCGGCGGCGTCACCATCCTGGCCGGCGGCGTGGTGCGCACCACGGGCACGCAGTTCTACGGCGATCACCTGGTGCTGCTGGGGAACACGTCGCTCGACACCACGGCCGGAAGTCCCGCCGGGGGAGATCTGTTCGTGGCGGGAACCGTCCAGACGGCAGGGTTCCATCTCAGCCTCAACGCCGGCACCGCCGGGGATATCGACGTGCAGGGGAGTGTCACTGGCGGCGGCGCGTTGACCGTGGTCCATGGCGATCACGTGGAATTCGGCAGCCTGACCGTCGACACCCTCCTTGTGCAGTCGGCCACGAGTTCGGTGACGTTCCACGGGGTGGTGGTCGTGTCGAACAACGCGACCGTCCACTCGTCGGGTAGCATCGTTCAAGAACAAAGTATTGTCGCCGGAGGTAACGTCGTCTATGTCGCTGGAACTTCGGTGATCGCGGAGGGGTCCCTCACCGCCGACCAGATCGCTCTTTCGGCGGCGACGGGGGACATCACGGTTGGCGGTCACCTCGCGGCCAACCAGGGCATCAGCCTCTCGGCGGGGGATGATCTCACCGTCAACGGCAGTGCCTCGACACTGCTGGGGAGCATCTCTTTCCTGGCCGGTTCCGACATGTCCATCACCGGCGAGCTCACCGCCCCGACGGTGCAACTCACCACCCTCGCGGGTGACGTGCAACTCGGCGGCACGGTGACCGCACTCGATAGTGTGCTGGTGCAAGCGGGGGGCAGCGTGCAGCTTGCCGCCGATGTGACGGCAACGTCTGGTCCCGTGTCGCTGAACGCCGCCGGTGGTTCCCTGTGGATGACGGAGGGCGCCACGGTCTCCGCGCTGGGTGACATTACGCTTTCCGCGTGGCAAAACATCGTGTTGAGCCAGGTGGTGACGCCGGGCACGGTCACGTTGACAACCGCGGTCGGCGCTGTGCTGGATGGTGGAGATATCGGCGGGGCCGACGTCGTCGCCCAGGCTTTGGTGCTGAACACCGCCGGCGGCGCGGGTGTGGGAAATGCCCTGGAAACTTCGGTGCACAACCTTGCGGGTGTCAATGCCACCAGCGGCGACATCGCGATCGCGAATGATGTGGACGGCCCATTGACGTTGGGTGTCGCCGGCAGCGTGGTGGGGCTGACCAACAGCGGCGGCGGGATTTGGGTGGTCAACAACGGCGCCATCACGGTGCAGGGGCCTGTGTCTGCCGTGGGGGGAGGGACCATTTCACTCGAAGCGGCCGCGAATGGCGGCGACGATGATCACCTCGTCGTCAACGCCCCGATTTCCGCCACGGGGGGCAATGGAAGCGTCCTGCTGTATGCCGGCACCGATCTGGTGATCAACGATTCTGGTTCGGCCCCCGAAGTCCGCGTGGAACAGGGTGGCGTGATTGTCGGCTCGGCGGGACGGGAAGTGATCCTGGGGAACAACGTGCTGTTGCAATCCGGCAGCGGGCAAGTCACGACACTGCCGCCGTATGTTTCGAGCGTCTCCGCGTCGCAAATTTCCGCCGGTGGTCAGACCACCATCACGCTCACGTTCAGTCAACCGCTGGAGGTGGGCTATGTGATCGAAATCCGTTCGGCTGGCGCCGCGCCCTTGTACCACACGGTGACCGCGGCGGAAGCCGGGCAGGCGACCATTCAAATCGCCTATACCGCGGCTCCCGATGCCGAAAATGCCGCCGAGGAAGTGACCATTCAAATCGTCATCCACACGCCCGCATCCATCCGGTTGTTTGAGGCCGGTGTGGAAATCACCGAGACCGCGGAAACGACGGCCAGCAACCCCGGCTTGGGGGTCCAGGTGTTCGTGCCCTTCGATACGGCGCCCCCCGTGACACCGATCGCCATTCCCGCGCCGTTGGTCTTCGAACTGGGCCTGATCGCACCGACCGACCCCCTGGCCCAAACCAGTTCGTTGATCTATCTGCCAGCGCGGCAGGACGACCTGCTTACCGATGAGCGGGCCGTGATTCTCGAAGTCTTGGCGCCAGATGGGTCGGTGTTGCAGCGCGTGACCTTGCCGGAAGACGTGCTCGACGACCTCGACGGCGTGGTGAAGCAGTTGCCCGACGGGCGGTATCGCTTCCTGCTGCGGGAACCTGGGGAATCGCGTCTCCGGCTGTTGCAAGACGTGGAAGTCCGCCAGGGACGCATTTCCAGCGACGCCGACGACGCCCGCGATCGACCGCCGGGGATGAAGCCCAAACTCCGCGGCACGGAACCCCCGCGCACGCCCGATGAAGCCCCGGCCGACGCCTTGCAGCCCGCGAACGCACCTTCCGTTCTCTCCGCACGCACGGATGCCAGGTCCGGCGAAACGGGCGCGGATACCTATGACGGCGAAAAGGTCACAGATAGCACCACGGGCGAAACGCTGGGGGATGTCAACCCCGGTGAACTGGGGGATCTCGACCCCGGCGAAACGGTGGCGGATGTCAACTCTGGCGAAACCGTCGCACCTTCCGAGGCCATCAGGATGGGATGGAGCGGCTGGCGGGCACGACGCGCCTGGGTGTCGTCTGTCGAAAGGGAAAGCACGCCGGCCTTCGACTTCTTCCAAACCGAGCAGCCCGAAAACGGCGACAGCGGGTCGCTGCTCCCCCTGCTGCCCCTCACCGGAGCCTGTGTGGCCACTGGGGTTGCGGCACGTTTTGGAAGAGGCGCGCGCCTGCGACGGAAACATCAATGGTGTTGAAGGGGCTGGTGCCGCGCGCCGAAATGACGGCGGGCACCGGTCCCACGAACGGGTTAGTTGGAATTACTGAGAAATCGCACAGCAGCAGATCGGCGACCGAGGCAGCCGCGACTCCCGAAGCGGTAACGGGTTGCGAGCACCCTCGGCTAGCGCCGATGGACGAAGCAGACACGGACCACACGCACACCGACGAAGCACGGCCGTCGCTGCGGGGAGCGGCCCGACGTGCGGGGAGCTGTTCATCATGTTGAAGTGTCCTCATTGCGGCGCGCGGGTCAAAGGCCCCGATCTCCTCACCGGTATTTGTTCGGCATGTCAGCAGCGGTTATCGACGAGCATCGATTCGTTGTCGATGGACGACCGCGAACGGGAGGGGACGGCGGCATCGGACGCGTCGGCATCGGCGCCGGAAGGATCGTCCTTGGCGTCGGACGTTCCCGAAAGTCAGGAAGCACCGCTCAGAACGCTGCTTTCGGACAACTTTGGCGGCGGATTCGACGTCGTGCAGCCTTCCCCCGCGCCGGCCGCGAATGTGTTGCGCGACCGGGACACGGGAGATATCGAAGCGGCCCGCGCGGGCAGCGGCTCCGTCGCCGGGGACGACGCCCAAGGCACGCTGGCCTCGGCCGACTTGCCGTCGGCCTCGGTGTCGGAGGCGGCGTCCGGCGATGATCGCGCGGACCGCACGCTCGTCACCGAGGTGCCCCCTCTCATTGACGCCGAAGCCGCTCTGAAAACGGTGAACATGGACGCGGATTCCGCCGCCGATGCCGAAGCGGGAATGAAAACCATCGGAATGGACGGTGTCGCGGCGATGGAGCAGGGGGACCGGACGATCGTCACCGACGGCGATGCGTCTTTGGTGGCCGCCGACCGCACGATCGTGGGCGAGTCGCTGATGCAAGGTGAAGGGGGCGAAGACAAGACCTTCGTCTCCGACGATGTGCCGGAAGATTTGATTCGCACCGTCCAGTCGGAATGGGGAGACGCCGGCGACGAGTCCCGGCCGCAAGCCACGCTGAAGGGGAGGGAGCGCGGCAAGCCGCGAAGCACCACCGGGTCGCTGGTCATCAAAACGAAGACGCTGCGGGAGGCGAAGCTGGGGCCTGCGTCGGATGCCCTGCCGAATCCGCAGTTCGACGCCGAGTACGAATTGATTCGCGTGCTGGGCGAGGGGGGCATGGGAGTGGTGTTCGACGCGCGGCAGACGTCGATCGACCGCAATGTCGCCGTGAAGATGATCAAGGGGAGCGCCGCGGAAAACGAGAAGCAGAAAGCCAAATTCCTGGCGGAAGCCGTGGTGACGGGGGACCTCGACCACCCCAACATCGTGCCCATTTACGACGTGGGCGCCGATGAGAAGGGGGCGTTGTTCTACTCCATGAAGAAGGTCGTGGGGACTCCCTGGGACAAGGTGATTCGGAAGAAATCGCTGACGGAAAACCTGGAAATTCTGATGAAGGTGGCCGACGCCGTGGCGTTCGCCCATGCCCGCGGCGTGATCCATCGCGACCTGAAACCCGAAAACACGATGCTGGGGGAATTCGGCGAAGTGCTGGTCATGGACTGGGGGTTGGCCCAGCCGTCGCACAGCTTCCGCAAGGCGTCGAGCATTACCGAAACCTCGAGCATGGGGGGCACCCCCGCGTACATGGCCCCGGAAATGGCCACCGGTCCGCTGGAGAAAATCAGCTTCCGCAGCGATGTGTATTTGCTGGGCGCCATCCTCTACGAAATCGTGACCGGCACGCCGCCCCATCAGGGGAAAAACGCCATGAAGTGCCTGATGGCGGCGGCCCGCAACGAAATTGTCCCCACGGAGAAGACGGGCGAACTGGTGGATATCGCCCTCAAGGCGATGGCCACCGATCCCAAAGACCGCTACCCCGATGTCCGCTCCTTTCAGCAGGCCATCCGCGAATACCTGTCGCACACCGAGAGTATCACCCTCGCGGAGCGGGCCGAGGAAGACTTCGCCGAGGCCGTCAAGTCCGACGACTATCAGCAATACTCCCGCGCGTTGTTCGGATTTCAGGAAGCCTACGAGCTGTGGCAGGGCAACAAGCGGGCCTTGGCCGGCATCGGCCGGGTGCAACAGGCCTACGCCGACAGCGCGCTCCGCAAGGGCGACTTCGATTTGGGATTGTCGCTGCTCGACGCCGCCAATCCCGATCATCAACCGCTCCGTCAACGCTTGCTGGCGGAAAAACAGGAGCGCGAGGCCCGCAAGTCGCGAATCGCTGCCCTGAAACGCATGGGGATGGGTTTGGCGGCGGCGTTCGTGGTGGTGGTCACCGGCGCCGCCATTTGGATCAACCATGAGCGCTCGCTGGCCATTCAAGCCCGCGATGAGGCGGTGATCGCCCAACGACAGGCCGTCGCCGCTCAGAAAGAGGAGGCCAAAGCCAAGGAAGAAGCCGTCGCCGCGCGCGACCAGGCGGTCGCCGCAGCCCGTCAGGAAGCCTTGGCCCGCGCGGAAGAGCAAAAGGCGAAGGAAGCGGCCATCGCCGCGGAAAAGGTCGCGGTGGCTGAACGGGAAAAAGCCGAACTCGCCCGCCAGCAGGCCGAACTTGCCCGGCAACAGGCCGAACTCGCCCGCGAAGAGGAAGAGAAGGCCAAGGAGCAAGCGGTCGCCGCCCGCGATCAGGCCATTGAAGCGCGGCGTCAGGCGGAAATCGCCAAGCAGAAAGAAGAGTACGAAGCCTACATCGCGCAAATCGGTCTGGCCGCCGCCAAGATCGACGAAAACGCTTTCGACACGGCCCGGGAACTCCTGCTCCGCTGCAAGCCGGAACTCCGCCATTGGGAGTGGGGCCGGTTGATGCACTTGTGCAGCCAGAGTTCGCGGACCTTCAAGGCGGAACCGCCGGCGCCCCTCGACGCCCTGGCCATCTCCCCCGACGGGAATTGGTTTGCCACCGGCGGTTGGGACGGGGCCGCCCGCATCTGGAATCGGGAAACCGGCGAAGTCCGCCACGTCTTGCAGCACGGCGGGCTGTACGTCCACAGTGTCGCGTTCTCTCCCGACAGCCGGCTGCTCGCCACGGGAGGGGACGATCCGCAGGGTTACGTGCAGGTGTGGGATGTCGCCACGGGACGGCGGCTGCGGACCATCACGGGGCACGAAGACGGTGTGTTGAGCGTCGTCTTCTCGCGCGACGGCCAGCGGCTGCTGTCCGCCTCCTACGACAAAACCGCGCGGTTGTGGAGCCTCGCCGATGGCCGCGAAATCAAGGCATTTCGCGGTCACACCTGGTGGGTCTGGCAAGCGGTCTTCTCTCCCGCCGAGGATCGACTGGTCACCGTCAGCCAAGATGGGACGGCCATTGTGTGGGATGTCGACTCGGACCGTCCTTCGCCGCCATTCACGGGGCATCGCGGACCGGTATACTGCGCGGCCTTCTCCCGCGACGGCAAAACCGTCGTCACCGGGGGCTACGATCACCGCATTCTCGCCTGGCGTCCCGACGACTTGCGGCCGTACAACTTTCGCAATCTGGAAAAGGGGACGGCGGTTGTGCCCTCCGTCAAATTCCGCGAATTGGATGGCCACGCGACCAGCATTCGCAGTCTCAGCTTTTCACCAGACGGCCGGCTGCTCCTCAGCGGTGCTCACGACAACACCGTCCGGCTGTGGGAGTTTGAAACCGGTTCCATTCTGCAAACCTTTCGCGGCCATGATAGCTGGGTGCGGCAATGCGTGTTTGTTCCCGGCGGACGCTTCCTCCTCTCGGCCAGCCACGATAACACCGTGCGCGAATGGAGCATCGCCGGCTACGAGGAATTGCGCTCCTTGCAGGGACGCCGGCTGGAAGGGCATGCCGACGCCATTCTGGCCGCCGCCTTCTCCCCCAACCAGCAATTGGTTGTGACGGCCAGCCGCGATCGCACGGCCCGCGTGTGGGACGTCCAGACCGCCGAGGAGAAAATCGTGCTCGAGGAAGGGCACGCTTTCCTCGCCTCGACCGCGCAGTTCTTCGACCACGGCCGCAAACTGGTGACGGCCGCCGTCGACAATACGGCCCGCGTGTGGGACGTGGCCACCGGCACGCAATTGCACCGGTTCGATCGCACCGGCCGCGCCGCCGTCGCCGTGGTGTCCTCCGATGAACGCTGGCTGTTGACCGGCGGCACAGACAAGCAGGCTCAATTGTGGGATCTCGCCACCGGAGACCGCGTGCGGGAGTATCCCGGCCATGCGAGCGAAGTCACCGCCGCCGCGTTCTCGCCCGATGGCATCCATCTCGTGACCGCCGACGCCAAGGGGCGGGCCGTTCTGTGGAACGGCGCCACCGGCGAGCGGTTGCGGGAATTCCGCGGCCACACCCGGCGGATCAACGCCGTGGCGTTCCTGGCGGATGGCGCCCAGTTGATCACGGCCAGCGGCGACAAAACGGTCTCTCGTTGGGACATCGCCACGGGACAGGAACTCAAGGGGGCCGTGCTGCGGCATCCCGACAGCGTGCTTGCGCTGGCCGTGACCGCGGACGGCAAAACGGCCGTCACCAGTTGTGGCGACCGCCAGGTGCGCGTCTGGGACCTCGAAGCCTCTGCCGTGCAACGGACCTTGGGACCGTTTGCGGGACTCGTGTATTCGCTGGCCGTGTCGGCCGACGGCGCGCGCTTGTTGACCGCCCATGCGGAGGAGCGCGTGGCGCGGTTGTGGGACGTCGCCACGGGGCAGGAACTGACGACCCCCCGCGGCGATGGTTCCGTGGGATCGGTCGTCGATTTGCGCCAGCGCGGGGGCCTGCTCTGGGCGGCGGCCTTCGCTCCCGGAGGAGATGTGCTGACCGTGGGGGGCAGCGACGCGCGGCTATGGGACGTGAAGACGGGGCGGGAACGCATCAGCTTCAGTCCGCACGGGGCGGTGGCCTCGGCCCGCTTCTCGCCCGACAATCAGTGGGTTGTCACCGGGAGTTGGGACAACTCCGCGAAAATCTGGGATGTGGCCACCGGTCGGGCCGTTCTCAAGCTCGAGGGAGGCCACGAAGGCTTCGTCAATTCGGCCGTGTTTTCGCCGGATGGCAGGTATGTGCTCACGGCGGGGGATGACGGGGCCGTGGTCCTGTGGGATGTGCGGTTGACCGGCCCCGATGGGGCGCCGGCGACGCAGATTGTCAAAACGATTCGCGCCCACGACGATCGCGTGCGGTTCGCCAATTTCTCGGCGAATGGCGCGTGGGTGATCACCACTTCCAACGACAAGACGGCCCGGCTGTGGAATGCCGCGACCGGAGAGCGGATCCGCACCTTCAGCGGGCATGCCTGGGCGGTGTTGTCGGCGGAGTTCTCCCGGGACGGCAAGCGGCTGATCACGGGCAGCGAGGACAACACTGCGAAAGTCTGGGACGTCGACACCGGCGAGTGTCTGCTGACCTTGGCGGGCCACACGGCGCCGGTGGCCAGTGTCGCCTTCGCCCCCGATGGGTTCCGCGTGTTGACGGGCAGCCTCGACCAGGCCGCCAAACTGTGGGACGCCCAAACCGGCAAGGAAATCCTCACCCTCAGTCGTCACACCGCCGACGTGACCAGCGTGGCGTTTTCCCCCGATGGGAAGCAGGTGCTCACCGGCAGTCGGGATGGCACGGCGGTCATCTGGCTGGCCATCGACTGGAGGAATCCGCTGACGGCCGCCCTCGCGCCGGAACAGCCTTGAGTGCTTCCGCCCAGCTTGAAACTCATCGCGCGGACTCAAGCTGCCGGTCGAAGTCACTCTGGAACAGCCCTGAGTGAAGGGTACACCCCAGCACCGCGCGCATCAGAACTCGAAGCCGATGCGCACGGCGAAGATGTTGGTGCCGCTGCGGCCCTGCACCGGATGGTCGGCGAAGGCGTGCACCCAGTTGGAGGTGATCCGCGAATAGGGCGTGAGGTACCAGTTCACGCCGAGCGTGAAGTCGGTGAGCCGTCCTCCTTGAACGGTATCGTCGTTCAGATTGACCTGGGAGACCCGCAGGGCGACTTCCCAGGCCCCTGGCCCGAATTCGACCTCTTTGCCGCGGGCGTAACGCAGGAAGTCGCGCAGGGGAATCACGCGGTCGAACGTTCCCGTGTCCTTGCGATAGGGACGATGTTCTCCGGTGAGAAAGCAGCTCGTACTCACATACCACCCATTCAAATACACCGTCGGCAAATCGATGCGGTCCACCACGGTCAGCACGTACTCGCTGTGGATCATGAAAAACTGGCGGACCCACGCCGCCTCAACTCCCACCATCTGAAAATGGTCCGAGGGGATGTTGCCGGTGTCCACGAAAAACGGCACATTGGTGCCAATCGCGCCCACGCGCGCTTCCGGCTGCGAGCGAAAGCGGGCCAATTCGGCGTTTGTGCCGCGAAAACTGTATCCTCCCCCCAGATGCAGATAATCCGCCCCCGTGGCGTCGTCGAACCAGGGGAGATACGTCACGCGCCCCGTGACGGCGTTTTCAAAGTTATCGCCAACATCGTCGCCGAAGACATCGCTATCGGAGCGGAAATACCCCGCTGCCCAAGTGCCGTGCCCTTCCGCCCAAGTGTTCCCCGCCGCGATGCCGAGATTGCGAACCGGTGAGAACGCCTGATCGGGATTCGCCCGCTCCATGAACGTCGTGTAGCGATTGGAAGTCAGCCGCTCGAGGCTGAACGGTTCAAAGAAGTGGCCGGCACGAATCTTTCCCAGATAGGGGACATCCTTGAAGCCGGTCCACACATCGAGGAAGGTGGGGCGGCCGGCTTGTGCAAAGTCGAATTCAAGGCGGTATTCCGCCGGTCCGATTTCGCCGAACATGGCTGTCCGCGCGCGGCGGAAGGCTTCGCCGTTTTGAATGTCGCCGTAGGTGGCCTTGCTGCTCTGGTCCTGATCGAACCAATAGGTATCGGCTTGCAGTTGTCCCGACCACTTGACGGTGGTCCGTTTCGCCTCGGCCGCCTGCTGGTCGCGCGCGGCGGCGAGCCTCTGGTCCCGCTCGGCTTCCAGGCTTTTCAGCCGCTCCTTGAGCTGCTCGAGTTCTTGCGCCCAGGAATCCGGCGGCACCGCGCTCTCCGATCCGGCTTCCGAAGCAACGGGAGAAGGTGGCAGGACATCCGAGACCGCTTCGGCCCGCTGGCTGCTGGCGATCAACAACCCCGTCAGAAAGATCCAACGACCGGCTAGACGGATCACGGGGTATCCAGTTCACAATATCATGGGGGCATGGAGCGCGCACGGCGACGGCCAAGTACGATCCCAGAAACGCTCATCGTCAAAATGTGCCGAATAACTTGAATGTAACGATTCTGTCAGTGCTACCGCATGCAAGCCATAAATCTATGGGTGTGCGTATGTTGCGTGCATGGAACAGTCCCTCGGCGGTAGTTCTCCCCCGCTGCGCGGCGCGCCCCGTTCAGTTGTTCCGACCCATTCGCGCGCTATACTCAGCGTGAACAAACTTCAACCGGAACTCTGCTAACCCCAGCGGGATCCGCCACCGTCCTTCCCCCAGCCTGCCCGCGCGACAAGATCCCTGATGTCCGACGCTCCGATTGTCATTCGCGGTGCCCGCGAACATAACCTGCAAAATGTTTCGCTGACTCTCCCGCGGAACAAGCTGATCGTCATGACCGGGGTCAGCGGGTCGGGGAAAAGTTCGCTGGCATTCGACACCTTGTACGCGGAGGGGCAGCGGCGCTACGTCGAGTCCCTGTCGAGCTATGCCCGTCAGTTTCTGGGCCAAATGCCCAAGCCGGAAGTGGACGCCATCACGGGGCTGGCTCCTTCCATCTCCATTCAGCAGAAATCAGCCGGTAAGAACCCGCGCAGCACCGTGGGGACCATCACGGAAATCTACGACTACCTGCGGGTGCTGTTTGCGCGGGTAGGCCATCCCTTCTGCTACCAGTGTGGTCGACCGATCGCCGCCCAATCCCGCGAGCACATCATCGAGGCCCTGCTGGCACTGCCGGAGGGCACGCGGTTTCACATTTTGGCCCCCGTGGTGCAGCGTCAAAAAGGAGAGTTCAAGGACTTCTTTCAGGACCTGCTGAAGCAGGGCTATCTCCGCGCCCGGGTCGACGGCAAGCTGGTGGAATTGGATACCGACCTGAAGCTCGATAAGCAGATGTGGCACACCATCGACGTGGTGGTTGATCGTCTGGTGGCCGGCAAGTCCCCTCGCGGCCGCATTGCCGAGGCCGTGGAAAATGCACTCGCCTTGACCGACGGGCGGTTGATCGTGGCCACCGAGCCGGCGAATGCTCCCCCGTCGGCGAACGAACCGCGGTCCCGGGCGGCCGCCGTTGCCCCCCACACCGTCGATCAACTCTTTTCCACCGAATACGCGTGCCGGGAATGCGGCATCAGCTACGAGCCTCCGAGTCCCCAGTTGTTCAGCTTCAACAGTCCGCTGGGGATGTGTTTGGACTGCAACGGGTTGGGAGTCCGGCACGGTTTCGTCGTCAACCGTCTGGTGGCCGATCCCCGCCTGTCGATTGCCAAGGGTGCCTTGCAGCTTTTGGGAAAGCTGTCCGAAGTGGGGCGCTGGAGACGCCACATCCTGGAGGGAGTTGGGCGCGCCATTGAAGCCGATCTGAAGCTCCCCGAAGGGGCGCTCCTGAAAACCCCTTGGGAGCAGTTGCCCGACGCGGCCCGGCAGGAGTTCTTGCACGGTTTGGGGGACCGGACAATCACGTTCGTCTACCGGCATCGGGGCGGAGTGTGGAAACACAGCGGGAAGTGGCCGGGTTACGTCGCGGAACTGGCCGAGGAATACCGCAAAACGCGCAATCCCATGCGGCGCGTGCAACTGGAAAAGTACATGGAAGTCGTGGGTTGCACGACCTGTCACGGCTCGCGCCTCAACCGCCAGGCGAGCAGCTACCGCGTGACCTCGGCGAGACGGCCCCCAACACCCGCCGCCGTGGACGACGGCGCCCACGGCCGCGCGCCCCGCGGAGCAACCGTGAAGCCCCACGGTCCGGCGCAAATGCCGGTCGGTCCGGTGGAAGTGCCCAAAAGTTCGGGTGGAGCGCCACATGGTCCGGCGGAAACGACGGTTGGTCCGGCGGAAACGACGGTCGATCCGGCCGAAAACTGGCCGCGCCGGCCAGCGTCCACGCCATGGTCCCTCACGCTGCCGCAGGTTTGTTCGCTGAGCATCGCCGAGGCGGCGGCGTTTTTCGAGGATCTGGAGTTGACGGCGACGGAGCGGCAGATCGCCGAGGAGGTGCTGAAGGAAATCCGCGGACGGTTGGGATTTCTGCTGCGGTGCGGATTGGAGTATCTGACGCTGGACCGGACGGCACCCACGTTATCGGGGGGTGAAAGCCAGCGGATTCGTCTGGCGGGGCAAATCGGCTGCGGCCTGGTGGGAGTGGTCTACATTCTGGACGAGCCTTCGATTGGGCTGCATCCGCGCGATAATGCCTTGTTGCTCGGATCGCTCCAGGACCTGCGCGATCAGGGGAACACGGTGATCGTCGTGGAGCACGACGAAGACACGATGAAGGCGGCCGACTTCCTCGTCGACTTCGGGCCAGGGCCGGGCGTGCGCGGCGGCAAGATTGTGGCGCAAGGGAGCGTAAACGATGTGCTGCAAGCCGCCGACAGTTTGACGGGGGCCTATCTGGCGGGTCGCCGGCGGATCGAGGTGCCCGCTTGCCGCCGTTCGCCGGGGACTCAGAAGTTGATTTTCACGGGTTGTCGGCACCACAACCTTCGGCACATCACGGCGGAATTCCCGTTGGGCACGTTCATTTGCGTGACGGGGGTGAGCGGATCGGGGAAGAGTTCGCTGGTCAACGACATTGTGTGGGAGGTGCTGAATCGGGAGATCAACCGGGGAGCGGGACAGCCGGGCGCCTACGAGCAGGTGCTGGGTCTGGAGTATGTCGACAAGGCCATCGCCATCGACCAGACGCCGATCGGGCGCACGCCCCGTTCCAATCCCGCCACGTATGTGAAGTTGTTCGATTTGATTCGCGAGCTGTACACCCACCTGCCCGATGCCCGGTTGCGGGGGTTCAAGCCCGGGCGCTTCAGCTTCAATGTGGAGGGGGGCCGCTGCGAAGCCTGCGAGGGAAATGGGGCCAACCGGTTGGAGATGGACTTCCTGGCCGATGTGTGGGTGACGTGCCCGGTGTGTCAGGGCCGGCGGTTCAACAAGGAAACGCTCGATGTGCGGTTCAAGGGGAAGAACATCGCGGAAGTGCTCGACATGGATGTGCAGCAGGCGTTGGAGCATTTCGAGCACCACCCCAAGATTCGGCAACTGCTGCAAACGCTGCACGATGTGGGTCTCGACTATTTGAAATTGGGGCAGCCGTCTCCCACGCTGTCGGGAGGGGAGGCCCAGCGGGTGAAACTGGCCAAGGAGTTGGGGAAGCGGTCCACCGGAAAAACGGTGTACATTCTCGATGAACCCACGACCGGGCTGCACTTCTGGGATGTCGAACATCTGCTGCGCGTGCTGCATGGCTTCGTCGACGCGGGAAATACCGTGATTGTCGTGGAGCACAATCTCGACGTCATCAAGACGGCCGATTGGGTCATCGACCTGGGGCCGGAGGGGGGCGCGGGAGGGGGGCGAATCGTCGTGGCCGGCACGCCGGAAGAGGTCGCGGCCTGTGCGGCTTCCTACACCGGTCAGGCCTTGAAGGCGCACCTCGAAAATGGCCCGCGCGGGGAAATTCGGGACCGGCGCGGGCCGTTGCGGGGGGCCGCCGGCGGTATTCCTGCGGCCCGCTCCTCACCGCGGTGGCAAACAGCGGCGGCACTCGCCAGTCACAACGGAGCCAAGGACAATATCGTCGTCCGCGGCGCCGCTCAACACAATTTGCAGCGCGTCGATGTGCAGATCCCGCGCGAACGGATTTCGGTCTTTTGCGGACCGAGCGGTTCGGGCAAATCGTCGCTGGCGATGGATACCTTGTACGCGGAGGGACAGCGGCGGTACGTCGAATCCCTGTCGAGTTACGCCCGGCAATTCATCGGACAGATGCCCAAGCCGAAAGTGGAGCATATCCATGGCTTGCAACCGGCGATTGCCATCGAGCAGAAGACGGTCGGCAACACGCCCCGCTCGACCGTGGGGACCGTCACCGAGATCTATGATTACCTGCGAATTCTGTACGCGCGGTTGGGGACGCCCCACTGTCCCGCGTGCGGCATCCCCGTGCAGACCCAAACCACCGACGACGTGATCGACGCGTTGTCCGGTTATCCCGCCAATACGCGGCTGTTGATTTTGGCGCCGCAGGAGGTGGCGGTGGGCCAGCACTACGCCCGGCTGTGGGAGCGCTTGCGGGAACAGGGCTTTCGCCGCGTGCGGATTGACGGCGTGGTGCACACGCTCGACGACGTGCCCGAAATCGATCGCCGCCGCAAACACACCGTCGAGATCGTGGTCGATCGCGTGACGATCGGATCGGGAACGCGCGGACGGCTGGCCGAGGCGGTGGAGGCGGCGTTCACCTGGGGTCAAGGACTGTTGCGCGTGGCGGTGGTCGACGAGGCGCGCGAGGAGACCAAATGGCGCGTCTTGCCGTTCAGTCTGTTTCGTTCCTGCACGCAATGCGGCCGCAATTTTGAGGAGCTGTCGCCGCAGAACTTCTCCTTCAACAGCCCCCTGGGATGGTGTCCGGCGTGCGAGGGCTTGGGGACGCAACAGGGCACCAATCTGGCCGCGTTGATTGCCGACCCGACCCGCACGCTGGAATCCGGCGCGGTGGCCGCGTGGCCCGATCCGGCCACCCGGCCGTTATTCCGGCGGATGCTGCGGGCCCTTGCCGCCGAGTGCGATCTGCCCCTCGACGTCCCCTTCGCTCAACTCGAACCCGCACAGCAGCGTCTCGTGTTGTACGGTGCGGGGGAGCGGTGGATCACCGTCGGCCTGGGGGACGCCGCCAACGGCAGCGAAAATGCCGCATCCAACCACGGGGACGCCGCGTCGCAGCGGCCGAAAAAACGGGCCGCGCCGGGTTCCACGTCCCGTCAAACGCCCGCCTTTTCCTTTCAATACAAAGGGTTGTACCCCGCCATCGAGGAAGCGTCGCGGGTTTCCTTTGCCCATCGCCAGCAGCTCTACGAATTGGTGGGGGAAGTACCCTGTTCGACGTGCGGCGGCAGCCGCTTGCGCGACGACGCGGCCGCGGTGCGCCTCTCCGGCAAGACGCTGCATCAGCTTGGTCGGTTGCCGCTGCGGGAAGCCCTGCACTTCCTCCAGCACCTCAAGCTCACGGGCGCGCAGAAGAAAATCGCCGGCGATCTGCTGGCGGAGGCGACCAGCCGCCTGTCGTTTCTGGTGGATGTCGGTCTGCACTATCTCACGCTGGCGCGGCCGCTACCCACCCTTTCTGGCGGTGAATCCCAGCGCATTCGGCTGGCGGGACAAATTGGCCGAGCCCTCACGGGCGTGCTGTACGTGTTGGACGAACCTACCATCGGGCTGCACGCCAGCGACAACGGCCGGTTGCTCGCCGCCCTGCGCAAGCTCCGCGATCTGGGGAATACCATTGTGATGGTGGAGCACGACCGGGAAGTGTTGCAGTCCGCCGATCGGCTGTACGACTTCGGTCCCGGGGCCGGACGCCTCGGCGGCACCATCACCGCCGAGGGGACGCCGCAGGACCTTGCGCGGCGAGCCGCGTCGCTGACTGGGAAGTATCTGGCCGAGCGCGAGCAGATTCTGATTCCCGAAGTCCGCCGCATGCCCAGCCGGTTCGCCGAGCCAGCGACGGGGAAGGAGTCCAAACGATCGCGGAGTCGATCTTCCGGGCGCGGCGCGTCCGGGGCCGGCGCGTCCGGGGCCGGCGCGGCCGTGCCTCCCGGCGGAGGTTGGCTGGAGCTGCTCGGCTGCCGGCAGAACAATCTGCGGAATGTGGACCTGCGGATTCCCTTGGGGACGCTTACGGCGGTGACGGGTGTTTCGGGTTCCGGGAAAAGCTCGCTGATTCACGACACGCTGGCCAAGGCCGTGGCCCGCAAGCTCCACCGCGCGAGCGAACAGCCCGGTCCCCACGACGAACTCCGCGGGCTGGAATTCCTCAGCAAACTGATTGTGGTCGATCAGCAGCCGCTAGGCAGCACGCCGGCTTCGAATCCCGCCACTTACACCGGCGTGTTCGACGAAATCCGGGAACTATTCGCCCGACTTCCGGACGCCAAGGTGCGGGGCTATCGCCCAGCGCGGTTCAGTTTCAACCGGCCGGGAGGCCGTTGCGAAGCCTGTGAGGGCAACGGTCAGAAGCGGATCGAGATGCATTTTCTGCCCGATGTGTGGATCGAATGCGAAGCCTGCCGCGGACAGCGGTACAACCCGGAAACGCTGGCGGTGAAGTTTCACGGCAAGTCGATTGCCGACGTCCTGGCCATGTCCATCGGTGAAGCGCTGGAGCTGTTCCACAATCTGCCGCGGATTCGGGGGCCGCTGGCCATTCTGGCGGCGATCGGCTTGGATTACCTCACGTTGGGTCAACCGGCCCCCACGCTGTCGGGGGGGGAAGCCCAACGGGTGAAACTGGCCGCGGAACTGGCACGGCCGCAATCGGGCGGCACGCTGTATTTGCTGGATGAGCCGACCACCGGCCTGCATTTCGACGACATCCGTAAGCTCTTGCGGATTCTGCACAGCCTGGTCGACGCCGGCAACACCGTGGTGGTGATCGAACACAATCTGGACGTGATCAAAACGGCCGACTGGATCATCGACCTCGGACCGCACGCCGGAAACGAAGGCGGGTGGATTGTTGCGGAAGGCACCCCGGAAGACGTGGTGCGCGAGTGGACCGACCCGCAGCGCTCCCCCCGCCCCGCTTCGGAGCCGGGGGCACCGCCGCTGCGCTCGCTGACGGCAGAGTGCCTGGCCCCCCTGGTGCGGAATGGCCCGCGCGGGCCGCGGGAAAGTTTCGATCCCGCCAGCGTGCTGAAATCGCGCACGGGAGACGTCGATCTCGCCCAGGTGGGGAAGAATGCCCGCATGCCCTGGGAAAGCGACGGCCGCAAGTGGCACACCCGCGATCGGATCGCCCACAACGGCAAACCGTGCCGGTGGGACGGCGGCATGCTGGCCCGCTTGATCGATCGGCTGGAAGCTCATGGTGGATTTGCACCCGCGAATTGGAATAGCCGCAGCGTGGTGGAGATCGCCGGCACCAACAAAACCGCGGGGTGGTTCCTGCATGCCATGACCGGGGATGAGTGGGTGCTGACGCTGCGGTTTCGGGTTCCCCGCAATACCTTTCGGGAAGAAGAGTTGTCCTCGGCCTTGAAACTGACGAATCTGGACGACTTGAACGACGTGCCGGTGTTTGGCCGGCAAGCGCGGGTACGCGTCAAAAATGTGACGCCCCCCTGGCAGGAAGTGGCGATCGGCCTGCTCAAGCCGGAGGAGATGGACACACCGGCGTTCGAGCAGTTCTTGAGCCAGGCGATCGCGTCGTATCTCGATGCGGCCAGCCCTGGCCGGCTCGATCTGGACGAACTGACCCCCTGGAAGAAACTGGGTCGCAAATGGCACTTGCTGCGGAAAGGGTTCCTTCAGGGCAAAATTGCCTGGGAAGTCGCCGTTCTCGAACGATTGTTCGAGCTGCTCGAGGAAATATGGCCCGACGCCAAGGTGGAGTGGGGCCAGAAAGTGCTGGTGAATTATCGGCGGAAAAACGGCGCCCGGCTGGCCACGGTCGTCACCAAACGCCCCGCCGGGGTCGATTTGGAATTGACGGTTCCCCCCGGGTCCGTGCCCTTCGGCCGCATCAACGGGGTGGGGGAGGAGGAGAGTGTGCAGCATAAGAACGGTGTCGATCTAGTCCATATTCGCCTGACCACCGTCGCACAGGTCGCCTCCCCCAGGCTCCGCGAACTGTTGATCGAACTTGGGCACAGAAGCTGACGCGGCAGAGTGTGCCGGCGACACCGGGGCCACCATCGCTCCACATGAGCGCCAACGCATGGGTTATCAGTGTCAACGCCCGCGTTGTGAGTGCCAACGAATCCGTTGTACGTGCCAGTGAATGCATTTCCACACCGAGCCGGTCGTCCGACGGCCGCCGACTGGACCGATCCTGATGCCCATCACCTCCGAACTCGCCGCCGCGTATTGGGCCGCCGACTACCTTGTCTTCACCGACGACGGCGTCATCAAACTTCGCGCTGGCGAGACTTCCGCGGCCCTGGCGGCCCTGCATCGACGGTACGGAGTCTCGTCATCGGCATTCGTGACGGCGTACAATCCCCAGAGCATTCGTCGGGAGGCGGCCGGTAATCAGGCCCAGCAGGCGCGATTGGAGGCGGATGTGGCGCCGCGCTGGCGGTATCTGCGGGGCGTGGGTGTCGATCCGCGCGACGTGTGGTCCGGCGAGGAAAGTTTGTTGATTCTGGGCATTACCCGTGAGGAAGCCATCGCACTCGGATGCAAATATCGCCAGAACGCCATCCTGTTCGCCGACGAACAGGGGAACATCGACCTGTGTGCCTGCCTCCGCGAGGAACAGGCGGTGCTCGATCAAGGCCGGCGTGGGGTTCCCGCACCATCCGCGCCGGCGGAACGACCGTCCCCTTCCGCCGATTCGTCGATTGGCGCGCCCCACGATTGACCGCCGCGTGTTGGAGCGGAGACAACTCGTCACGCAGCAGAACAGTCGGCCACGAGGTGATCGGCAGGTTGCGCAGCGCGGCGGCAGGTTGGCCAGTGCGGCGTGTGATCCCGTTGCAGCGGCCAGTTCGGGTGCTGCCTCGGGACGAGTTCCTCTTGCGGAACCAGTGAACTTTATTCGAGGTAGCCTGGCATGATCCGGTTGGCGCTGCGGAACCTGCTGAGCCGGCCCGTGCGGTCGCTCCTGGCCTGGCTGGGGCTGACGGTGTCCATCGCGGGGATGGTGGCGTTGCTGGCGATTTCGGCCGGCATGCAGAGCCTGATCGATCGCACCTTCGGGAAGGTTCCCGGACTGTTGGCGATGCAACCCGACGCCGGCATTCCCCTCCTCTCGCGCTTGCCCACGCGGTGGGCGGATGAAATCGCCGCCCTGCCTGGGGTGCGAACCGTCGTGCGGGAGTGGTGGTCTCGCGCGCATCGCGTGGAAGGCAAGGCGGCCATCAATCCGCCGCGGTTTTTGTTCGGCGTCGACATTCCGCACGAAACGCGGCTGAACTACTCCATCTACCGCGACAGCCTCCGCGAGGGGCGTTTTCTGAGCCTGGAAGACCGCGAACGTCCGGTGGCGGTGATCAGCCGCGCGATTGCCGCCGGTCATCGCAAACAACTCGGCGACACGCTTCGCGTGGACGGCCACGACCTGACGATCATCGGCATCTATGAAACCGGTTCGCTGTTGTTGGACGTCGCCATCCTCGTGGACGAAGCGGTGTCGCGGAAAATCGCTCCCCAGAGTCGCGAGGTGCTGTCGGCGATTTACATCGAGCCGGATGGCAGCGTGGCGACGGATGTGCTGGTGCGGCGGATTCGCGAGAAGTTTCGCGGACGTCAGGCTTCCGCCGAATTGGCCGCCAACACCTCTCCCCTGGAAAATCTGATCAGCGGCGTGGCGGAACTCGCCCTGGGACTGGCCCGGGGAGAACCCCCCTCCTCGGAGTCGGCGGGGACGGAGTCCGCGGGGGCGGAGGCGGCGGCACTCGAAGACGGACTCGAAATCAAGCCCGCCGTCGAGTGGGGCGACAAAGTTCGCGAGTTCAGCGGCGACCTGGAATTGTTCCTGTGGATGGTCAACGTGGTGGGAGTGTTGATCGCCCTGTTGAGCATTTTGAACACCATGCTGATGAGCGTCTCCGAACGGCTCGTGGATTTTGGCATTCTCCGCGCCAACGGCTGGAGCCGCGGGCATGTGATGCAACTCGTGCTGGCGGAAAGCGCCCTCTTGGGGTGTGCCGGGGGAGTTTCCGGGTGTGCGTTGGGCTGGTTGGGAGCGAACACCGCCAACTGGGTGTTTCCCGATCGAGCCCATTTGTACGCCGGACCGGCGGTGTTGGCGTTGGGTTGGCTGTTCAGCCTGGCGTTGGGGATGGCGGGGGGGCTGTATCCCGCCTGGTGGGCGGTGCGGCGTTCCCCCATGGAAGCGATCCGCCGCGGCTGACGGCAGCCGTTTTGGTGCATGCGCCCCTTCGTCGCGACTCTGCTGACCAAACCCGCATCAGTTGGTGGGAAAACCCTCAACACGTGGTGTGGAAACCCTCAACAGGGAGTGGGAAAACTCGCATCCAGCTCGGCGGCGGCGAAACCCCGCCGTTGGCCGGCCGTTGTTTGCGCTGCGGAGAGCGTTTTTCAACAGGCAGCGCGGAACGACGGTTATCCGCGGGCCAGTTCATCGAGTAAAATGCCGGCATGGCGGGAAACTCGTTCGGACAAGCGCTGCGCATCACCACCGCGGGGGAAAGCCACGGCCCGGGAAACGTCGTCATTCTCGACGGAGTTCCCCCTGGAATTCCCCTCACCGTGGAAGACTTGCTGGTGGATCTGAACCGGCGCCGCCCGGGGCAAAGCCCGCTGGTGACGCAGCGCGACGAGGCCGACGTGCCGGAGATCCTTTCCGGTGTATTCGAAAACCGCACCACCGGGACCAGCCTGGCGATTCTCATCCGCAATCAGGATCAGCGGAGCAAGGATTACAGCGAGATCAAGGATGTGTATCGACCGGGACATGCCGACTACAGTTTCGACGCCAAGTATGGCTTTCGCGACTACCGGGGCGGGGGGCGTTCCAGCGCGCGAGAAACCACGGTCCGCGTGGCCGCCGGCGTCGTCGCCAAAAAAATCCTCGCGCAAGCCTTCGAGGGGCGGGTCGTCGGTTACGTGGTGCAGGTGGGGGAGGTGCGGGCGCACATCCCCGATCCGGCAGCCGTGACGCTCGAACAGGTGGAAACCTTGCCCGATGGTCAGCCGAATTTCGTCCGCTGCCCCGACCCCGCGGCCGCCACGCAAATGGTCGAACTCATCGAGGCCGTGCGCAAGGACGGTGATTCGATTGGCGGTGCCGCGGAAATCGTGGCGACCAACATCCCTCCCGGCCTGGGGGAACCGGTGTTCGACAAAATCAAGGCCGACCTCGCCAAAGCCCTGTTCAGCCTGCCGGCGGTCCTGGCTGTGGAATACGGCATTGGCTTCGGTTGCGCGACCCTCCGCGGCAGCCAGCACAACGATTACTTCGTGCCCGACCCGGCTCATCCGCGGGGCGCTCGGCCCGGCATCACGACGAGCACGAATCGCCACGGCGGCATGTTGGGGGGAATCACCACCGGCTTGCCGATCATCTTGCGCGCCGCCGTCAAACCCACCAGCAGCTTGCCCATCGAGCAACCCACCGTCAACACGCGGGGAGAACCCGCCACCATCCGCACGAAAGGCCGGCACGATCCGTGTTTGTTGCCGCGATTTGTGCCCATGGCCGAAGCCATGGTGGCCCTGGTGCTCGCCGATCATTACCTGCGCTGGCGCGGTCAATGCGGCGTTTGAGTGCCGTCCGCGGTTTGGACCGCGGTCCGCCGCCATTGATCAACGAAGGATCCTGACTCATGGCCTGGTACCGGAAGATGCTGACGCTGCCGCCCTATCGACGTGGTTTTCATCTGATTTCCGACCGCGTGGTGGCCGCCCTTCCGGAATTGAAAGAGGTGCGCATCGGCTGGCTGCATGTGTTTCTCCAGCATACGTCGGCCTCCCTGACGATCAACGAAAACGCCGATCCGGACGTGCCACGCGACCTCGAGGCGGCCTTCCACGCCCTCGCGCCCGAAGACTTTCCGTATGCGCATACCCTCGAGGGACCGGATGACATGCCCGCGCATGTGAAGGCGTCGCTGCTGGGGAGTTCGCTCCTCATTCCGGTGGAGCACGGCCGACTGCTGTTGGGCACCTGGCAGGGAATCTACTTGTGTGAGCACCGCAATCACGGTGGCGCGCGCCGTTTGGTGCTCACGCTGCAAGGGGAATGAGAGCCAGCGGACCAAAGCCCGGATGTTCACGAAATTCGACGTTTGGTTGGTCCGGGCAGGCGGTCTCGTTCGGTGGTTCTACGAGTCCGCCGACAGTGGAATCTCCCTGACCCAAGCGCCCGTCCACGCCCCTTGCCGCAACCGGCGGGCAAGGCCCAGCCCCCTGGCACCGGGGCGCACCGGTTCCTCGCGCCATGCTCCTCTGGCCGCCGTGTCATTCGCCAGACGCGGCTTGCACGATCGGATTGGTGAGGGTTCCAATCCCATCGATGGTGATCGCCACCACATCGCCGTCGACGAGCGTGAAATCATCGGGCGGCACGATTCCCGTGCCCGTGAGCAGGAAGGCGCCCGTCACCAAATCGTTGTCGCGGGTGAGCCAGCCGATCAACTCCTCGAATTCCCGTTTCATCTGACCGAGGTCGGTCTCACCATGAAACACGATCTGCCCCCCGCGGGTGATGTCGAGCAGGATGCGGGTCTGCGCCCGGTTGAGGGGCTGTTCGGGCAGCAGGATGCACGGCCCCAGCCCGCAGCACTGGTTGTAGACTTTGGCCTGCGGCAAATAGAGAGGGTTTTCCCCTTCGATGTCGCGGGCCGACATGTCGTTGCCGATCGTGAACCCCACCAAGGCGCCCGTGGGAGAGACGACAAGCGCCAATTCCGGTTCGGGGACCGACCAACGGCTGTCGGCACGCACCCGCAAGGGCTCTCCCGGTCCCGACACCCGATGCGGAGTCGCCTTGAAAAACAGCTCGGGACGCGGCGCCGTGTACACCTTGTCGTAGTGCGAGGCCCCCGATTCCGATTCCTCCATCCGCGCCACCTGGCTGCGCTTGTAGGTCACGCCGGCGGCCCACACCTCCTGGCGATCTATGGGAGCCAGCAGCGTGACCTCGCCAACCGCGATCGGCGACGTCTTCGGATCGACCAGGTAGCGCGCCAATCCCTTGGGATCCGGGGCGTGCAGGATGTCCATCAGACAGCGCACGCCTTCCACTTGATGAAGGTCCAGCAGTCGCAGTTTTCCGTCGTCCAGTTGAGCGGCGTGAACCGAACCATCGGCCAGGCGAACTTTGGCAAGCTTCATGGGGCGGGCTTCGCGGGGGGAAGGATCGATGGCACTGGCGGCATCATAAACTGCAATTGAAGCGTTGCAACCCTCGCCACGAAGGGACCCTGGCCCCACCGCTTACGCGGCTGGGGTCGGTGTCAACCCAGACCGAGCCGCTTGACCACCAGCGTGGCATACGCGCCCCGCGGCAGGGTGAATTCCAGGCGGATCGCTGCATGACCCGGATGGAACTCGTCCGGCACGATGGCCGCCGACAGGCGCCGCGGGACGACCACGGCGGCTCGCTCTCCCTTGGAGAAAAAACTGTCGCGGGGGTATTTCACCCGCAACTCGCGCAGCGACAGCCCCGCCGCCTGTACGATGCGTTCGTAACGTTGCCGCAGCGGATCGTCTGCGGCGAAATGCAATCGAGCGGATGGCAACGGCAAATTCAACTGGTGCAGGTGCCGCCGCTGGGTGTCGTCCAGGCTGCGAAAGAACGGGACTGTCCCCGTTTCCAGCGAGACCAGACACCGTTCCGCGGGCGGAATCTCGGCGGCGAGCAGATCGGCCAGAATCTGGTTCCACAGATGGCTCTGAAACGCGGCCAGATAGAGGCTGCGCAAATCCTGTCGGATCAAAGCTAGCGCGCGGCGAAAATCGGCGGGGTGATCGCAAAGAAAGCTCACGATGCTGCGGCAGGATGATTTGGGCAGCGCGGCTTTGCAGGCTCCCCAGCGGCCCCAGTGCTCGCGCAGGAGGCGCTTGGTTTCCCGGTCACGCGGGCGGTCGTGCGGATTGGGATCGGCCAGCGCCAGCCACAAGGCGCGTTCGTAGTCGCCCCGGCACCACGGCTGGGCCACGAACTCGCCAGCGTGCCCCAACGATCCAAACCGCTGATCGTCGAAATAGTTGGGAACGCCATCGCGTTGCACGACGGCAGTTGCCGACACCATCTGCCGGGCTTGTTCCTCGGCCAGACCCCGCAGGGTAATGACAAAGCGATTGCCCACGATGTCTTGCGGCGTGAAACTCCGGTTAGCCTGGCCCTGGTACACCAGATGCACATGGGCCTGCTCGAGGTTGCGCCGCGGACCGTGAAAAATAGTGATCCACTGCCGCGTGATGGCGTGTTTGTCTTTGAGTCCTCCATATCCGATCTGTTGCCGTTTGAGCTTCCAGCGCTGTTGGATGGCGGTGACGGCTTCGGGCGTGCCCAGCGAGCGCTTGGTCAGCAGGTAGACCGCGAAGGGACCATCGCCGAGCGGAAAATCGGCGAGTTCCTCGACCTCGAAGTCCTCGGGACGCGACTTGAGCTTCATGGGGCGCCGGATGCTGGGGGAAATCGGCCGGCGGCGGCAGTCCGGTGGCGTGCGATTTGGTCCCACACGTCCCCCGCGAACAGGTCCACCAGTTTGGCCAGACCTGCCGCGGCCAGCTCGCGTCCCGAGACGAACCGCCCCGGACGACTCCAGGACGTGATGAGTTGAAGATCGCAGCCGAACAAGCGGGCCAGCAGGGCATCGTGCTCGCTTTCCATCACCACGAAGTGGCGGGCCCATTCCGAGGCTTCCTCCTGCCGCACGTGCTCCTCGCTGCTCCAGCGGATGGGATGAAACAATAACGTGGCTTGGGGAATGACATAGCGTTCCGCGCAAGCCGCCAGCGGCAGCAGCGCGGCGGAACTGCACTCGCCCACCACGACGCCCATGGCTTTCAGCCCGCGCAAGCGGATCAGACTGGCCAAGGCCAGGCCGATGAAGGCGTTGCCGCCGCAGGAATCGAAGAAAATTGTGCCTTTGGAACAGGGCGGAACTTCCAACAGGCGATCGTGCAGATCGCCCTGTTTGTCGCTCAATTCCCCCGCGATGATCACTTCCCAGCGGTGTGAGCCGGTGTCGCCGAGGACACCGACGGGGGGCGGCGGATAGGGACGCAGCGGCGGACGCTCGGCCTTGGACCGCGTGCGCCGCCGCGCTGCTGAAGGACATGCTCTAGCCATAAATTGAGGTGCCTGAATTCCACGAAATTGGCGACCGAGCCGCGCGGGGACAATCTTCCGCTTCGCGAGGGTGTGGCGGTTTTACTCCCTGCCAGACTCGACGGCAAGAATCGCCCGCCGTTACCATTCCCGGCAGGTGAGTTCGTGGCCGCCGCTGAAGGAGTATCATCGTGAGCCGCTGGCGACATCTCTGCGGATGCATGTGGGTGATGGGGGGCTTGGCCGCGTGGGCCGCGGCTCAAGAGGGCACGGTGACGGCCGTCGTGGCGCCCGGCCAGGTGGGGCTGCGAGTCAATGGGGAGCCGTTTGCCGTGTATAACCACGGCCCCGGCCTGGCCAAGCCGTATCTGTTTCCGCTGCGAGCACCGGGCGGTCACGTGGTGAATGCCTTGGCCCCGTTCGATCACAAGCATCATAAAGGGGTGTGGGTGGGCGTGGAAAAAGTGAACGGCATCAACTTCTGGGGGGGAAAATACCAGCAGCAGGATGTCGTCGAGCCAGCTCCGGCCGCCGAGCGGATTCAGACGGCCCACATCGATGTCAAGCCGTTGGAAGCAGGAGCGGTGGCGCTGCATGTGCACAATCTGTGGCAAGGCGAGGGCGGCCACACCGTGGTTCATGAAAACACGGTGATCACGGCCTACCCCAATCGCTTGTTGGTGTACGACATCACGCTGCAAGCAGCCGACTCGGTGGTTCAATTCGAGGACACCAAGGAAGGGTTTTTCGCGATCCGCGTCGCGCCCACGATGATCGGCCGGCTGGACGGCCGGATTGTGAATGCCCAGGGTGACGTCGGCGAAGACGCCTGCTGGGGCCAGACATCGCCCTGGGTCGATTATTCCGGGCCTGTCGACGGCAAGATCATGGGGGTGGCCCTGTTCGATCATCCGGCCAATTTCCGCAAATCACGCTACCACGTGCGGGCCTACGGGCTGTTCGCCATCAGCCCCTTCGGAGAAAAAGTCTATTCCAAGGGGAAATCGGAAGCGCCCCCGTTGGTCCTGCAACCCGGTCAGACCGTCCAAGTGAAGTACGGACTTTACGCGCACGCGGGGGATGAAAAGACCGGCAAAGTCGCCGAGGCGTACCAGAAGTTCGTCGAGTGGACGAAGTAAATCCGCTCTCCCGCGCCGTCGGATGGGGCTACCGACACGGCCGACAATCGAACACGATCGAAGACCGAAACCGATCAACGACGGGCCACACGCCAGCTAGCGACCCTGAACGCCGTCCGCGGCCACTCCTTCCGGCAGCTCGTTTGTCCCTTGATGCTGCCTGCCGTCGACTCAGGCTTTGGCCGCTTTCGACTTTTTGGCCGGCTTGGCGGCCTCGGCTTTGGGGGGCGGAGGGGGGGGCGGCTCCTCTTCCACCTTGGGCTGCTGCTTCCGCCGTTCGACCTCCGCATTGTTCGCTTCGATCGCGGCGACGGCCGCCAAACGCCGCCGCAACGTCGTGCAGGAGGCCTGGGCATGCCGCCATTGAGGAGAGCGGGCCAAGGCGCCGGCCTCGCATCCCCCCTGTTGCAAGGCCTGCGTGCACTCGGCCAGCCTGGCTTCAGCCAGTTTCAACTGACGTTCCAACACAGCTCGGGACGGCATGGTGCCAGTCACTCCTCTGGACCAACTGGAGACACGGCCGCGCGATTCGGGCCGATAGACTTCCTACTCATCGACTGTCCGCTGGACAACGACAACTTCCCACCGGGCGGCAAGTTGCCCGACGGTATCCGATGTTCCGGTCGCTGTCCAGTCCCCCAGATTGACCGCGAGAGGATGGTCGCTGGCAGTGGGGGAAGCAGTCTCGGAAACCGCCAGCCGCGTCCACTGCCGGTACGTGTCCGCCGAACTTGACGCCCGGCGGGTTACAGCAACATGAAATCCAGCGCGACGGACGCCCGACTCGGGGTGCAACGACGCGCCGGTACACCCGCAACCTGCGATTTTCTCGCTGGAAGAGGACAGCGCGTCGGTTGTCCAGTATTCCCGAGAGGATTCGAACCTCTAACCTTCGGCTCCGGAGGCCGACGCTCTATCCAGTTGAGCTACGGGAACAAAACGGTGCGTTCCGGCGGAGACGGACGGCGTCTCCATCGGGGAAGCGGCCCCGCCGGCAACCGCACGGTCAGCTCACGCTGGGAAAGGTGAGCCGGCACGCTTCAGTATATCCGTCGCCGTTTCCGACGCAATTCCGTGCCGATGCGATTCCGACCGGCAAAGGGGCCCCCGAAAGCTGGGTCGCGAAACGGATGGAGGAAACCAAGGCGGTATCAGGCGTGCCGCCCCACCGTGAACTACGTTCCGGCGGTGTTCCGGCGGTTGGTCAACCGATTCGCGAACCATGGCCGGTTGACGAGCAGCAGCTTGGCTCCGTGTCGTTCGGAAGAGAAACTACGGCCTGACCAACTGGTACCAGCGTGCGTGGAGGGATTGCTGGAAGTGTTGCACGGCCTGGGCATCGATGGGTGCGGCCCGGCGTCCGTCGCGGCAAGCCGCCGAGCGAATGGCCACGATGTCTGGCCGCAAGGGGACGATCCACTCCAAATCGTCGACGGTCAGGGAGCCAGCCACCGCTGTCTGCAAGCCATGGCGACGCGCGGTGGTGAGCCAATCGGCCAGCGCGCGCGGCGAGATGAAGTCTTTCAGACGCCCCCCTTGTTTGGAGAACGTGTCGAGCAAAACGCCCGCGCAGCCGGTGTCGAGTGCAGCCTCGAGGACGGCCTGAGGAGCGGGGGCCCGCGCGGCATGGAAATCGGCATAAGAAGCGACGACGAGACGGAGAGCGGGCATCGGCGCGGCCGATTCGCGGCAATCGGCTCCCTTGCCGGCACGGAGACACCATTCTCGCAGGCGTTGTTGCCAGAGAGGTTGGTCCGCGCACCCCGCCAGACCGATCTTGACCCAGCCGATGGGGGACGGCAAGCACCCGGGGGGTTGTGCTTGGTCGTCCATCAATTCGCCCCAGGCAACACTGAGGGCTGCCTGGGGGCGGATGCGCTGCAACAGCGCGGCGACGTTGGCCAGCACGTGCGGTTGCGGCCGGCCCAACGATCCCGCCGAGGGATCCTTCACGTCGAGGATGTCGGTTCCGCCGGCCAGCGCGGCGTCGACTTCGGCGGCATCGCGGACACTCACCAGCAGGCGAGGAGCGGTCAGGTGGGCGTGGTTCCGAGACATCATGGGACGGTTGCAGTGGACGGCGGACACATCATTCCCCCGAGGGAGTGGGGAGGGGATGCCGCAAGGCGCGTCCCGCCAGCGCGCCGGTGGGAATGCCGTCATGCACGGCCGGCTGACCATTGACGAACACGTAGCGTGTGCCGGTGCAGTATTGGTGGGGTTCCTCGTAAGTGGCCGTGTCGAGATAGGTGCGGGGATCGAAGACGACGATATCGGCGAACTGGCCGACGGCCAGCCGTCCGCGGTCCTTCAACCCCAGGATTTCAGCAGGCAAGGTCGAAGCGCTGCGGATGGCCTGTTCGACCGAAACGACCTGTTCGCGCAGGGCATAGCGGCCGATTTTCCGGGCAAACGTGCCAAAACTGCGGGGATGGGGCTTTTCCTCGCTGGGGAGTTTGGAGCTGCCATCGGAAGCGGTGGCCACCCAGGGACGTTGCATGGCCATCCGCACATCGTCTTCGGACATGGAGAAATGCACGATGGCGGCACCGCCGTTGCGCGAAATGTCGAGGGCGATCTCCAGGGGAGAGCGTTGCTCGCTGTGGGCGATGTCCCACAGGTTTTTGCCGATCCAATCGGGTCGGGGACGGTAACGCGCGATCAGCAGTGCGGCACCGTCCCGTTTTTTACTCAGGCTCTCCTGAATTGCGGCTCGCAATCGGGGACCGGTTTCCGGATCGTCAAGTCGTTGGAGTAGCGCCGTCGTGCCGCCGGAGCGGGCCCAGGTAGGTATCACGGTCGCCTCGAGAGAGGTGCTGGAAGCGACGTAGGGGTATTGGTCGGCGGTGACGACCTGTCCCTGTTGGCGGGCCTGCTCGATCAACTCGGCGGCGGCCCTCAAGGTGCCCCAGGCTTCCTGACCGGAGGCCTTGAAATGGGAGATGTGCACGGGGAGGCGGGCTTCGCGGCCGATGAGCAAGGCCTCCTGGACGGCGGCGAGCAGTTCCGTGCCTTCGCCGCGAATGTGGCTGGCGTAAATGCCGCCGAGGCGACCCACCACTTTAGCCAGCTCGACGAGTTCGGCGGTATCGGCATAAACGCTGGGAACGTAGATCAAGCCCGTGGACATTCCCCAAGCACCATCGCGGAGGGCCGCTTCGGCGAGGGCTTGCATCCGCGCGAGTTCTTCAGGAGTAGCCTTGCGGTCGACATTGCCGACCACCTCGTTGCGCAAGGCCCCTTGGGGGAGGAGATGAGCGACGTTCGTGCCGGCGCCTTCGCTGTCGATCTTGCGGTAATACTCGCCGACGCGGATCGGTCCGCTGCCGCAGTTACCGGTCACTTGGGTGGTGCAACCTTGAATGACGTAGTTCACGCTGGCGCGCTGGAGGGGATCGATCACCTGGTTGTCGCTGTGGGTATGCAGATCGATAAAGCCGGGCGCGACGAGCAAGCCGGTGCAGTCGATGGTGCGGCCGACGCGGCCGACGCGAAAGGTGCCCACCCCCACGATGCGGTCCCCCTTGATGGCCACGTTGCCGACGATTCCCGGCGCCCCGCTGCCGTCGATGAGGGTGCCTCCTTGCAAGAGCACATCCGCATCGAGCGCTTCTTCCGCGGCATGCGGCAGGGACGAGAAAAGCAGGGTCTGCACCGAGGCGAGCAGCAGCAGGCGGAGCATGGGCATCCTCGCGAGGCCGGTCCGGAGTGGAAACCGATCGGGTCGGCGGAGCAGCTTGGGACCACCGGGTGCATTGTGACGGCGTGGGGCGAGAGTGTCATGTCTTCGGCGAGGAATTTCTTCGGCGAGGAATTTGGAACGCGGATGGTGCCGCGTCGGCGCGGGGCGGGGCGTGCCGCTCGGCGACGAAAGGAACAGGGGTGAACCGAAGGCGCACGCGCGCTCGCACTCGGTCTAGCGGCCGTCGCGCGAGAGGCCTGAGGTCGCGAACAGAGTTGATGTGCGCGGCACGGCAAAATTTGGGAGTGCCTCTGGACAATTCGCGGAAGGACGATATACTCACTGCATCGTCCGTTCTGGAAAGGCGGACGAAGTGACCACGACAGACGTTCCAGTCTTAGCTTGAATGCTCGTTTCCGGCCTCCCTTCGGTGTGGCGTAATCGCCTCTCAGTCGACCGGCTCCCGAGACGTCCCAGCGCCAGGCTAGTGCGTTTGTTTCCGCGCGTTGTGTGACGCCGGCGAGATCCCATGGTGGTTGGCCCCCACCTCGATTTTTGAGGTTCACGGCCGGGGGGTTGTGCGCGGCGATGGCCGTTGAATGGCCCGCGACAATCCTCCTGAGTACGCCAGTCAGGCCAGGAATGAGACATGAGCAAGAATCTGTATGTGGGCAACCTGCCCTACAGCGCCACCGCGGACGATCTGCGCGAGGCGTTCAGCAAGTTCGGCACGGTGACGTCGGCTTCGGTGGCCTCCGATCGGGAAACCGGTCGGTCGCGGGGCTTCGGCTTCGTCGAAATGGCCGATGGCGCGGACGAAGCCATCGCCCAACTTAACGGAGCGTCCCTCGGAGGGCGGTCCCTCACCGTCAATGAAGCCCGTCCCCGCGAAGAGCGCCGGGGTGGCGGCGGCGGTGGTGGTTACCGCGGCGGCGGTGGCGGTGGTTACGGCCGGCGCGATCGCTATTGATCCGACATCTCCATCACGATGCCGGCGAACGGTCGAATGACCTGGTTCGCACCCTCGCCGCATCCGTGAAACCAACTGACAAGCTCAGGGAGCGCCGTCCCTGAGCTTGTTTTTTTGAATCGACCGCCTGCCAATCTGAGTCGACCATCCGCCAATCGAAATCGATCGCCTGTCAATCGGAATCGATCGTCTGTCAATCGGCCGCGCTCCGCTCCCTTACGGTGCGGAGGACGGCTGCAGCAGCCACGCCGTCACTTTCAACCACAGGGGCGGTCCCAAAATCAGCAGCCCCACTCCCACCGACAAGGTGCTGATCAGCAGCACGGCCCCCGCCGAAACGTCCTTGGCGACTTTCGCCCGTTCGTGAAACTGAGGCGACAGCAGGTCGACCAGGCCCTCCACGGCCGTGTTCAACACTTCTCCCATCAACACCCCGCAAATCGTCAGCAGCAAGATGCTCCAGCGGAGGGTGTCGAGTTCCAGCCACCAGGCCGTCACCAAGACGGCGACCGCGGCCGCCACGTGAAGTCGCATGTTCCGCTGGGTCCGCAACACATGCCACAGCCCGTTGGCAGCGTGCCGAAAACTCCGCAGCAGCGGCGGTTGCTTCATGATCCTGTCGGTGCCTCCGTCGCGTTCGGCTAGTTGACTGCATCCCAGCGAGGTTCAGGGACGGCTGTCTCCCGCGCGGCCGCGGAGGACGAGTTTCGTCAATTCCGGACGACACCGATAGCGTATCGGCTCCCGTCCCGAGATGCCGCGCGAAACGTGGAGCAGCGTGGGCGGTCGCCAGAACTCGCCGGCGGCATACCGACACGAATAACGGCTCGGCGAATAAACCGGCCCCAACACCGGCAGTTGGATTTGGCCCCCATGCGTGTGGCCGGCCAGCATCAGATCCACTCCGTGCCGCCGCGCCCAGTCGATCTGGTCGGGGGAATGACTGAGCAGGATGCGAAACGCCTGTGGAGCGGCGCGCGACAGGTCGGGAGCCGTCCCCATCCAGGGCAATTCGTTGCCGGCGAGAACCAGGGGAGGCCTTGCGGATCGCGCGAGCCGTCCGTTGCCATCCTCGAACCGTGACGACGGCAGTTCAGCGCCGCGGATTTCCACCACTTCTCCGGCCAGGTCGACCCAGCCGTGGTCGCGCAACGTGGAGCGGATGTCTGCCAGCACGGGCAGATACCAATCATGATTGCCGAGCACGAAATAACAGCCCAGCGGCGCCGATAGCCGACCCAGCGTCGCGGGAATCCAGTCGAGGCATGCGGTGCTGTCGAGCAGATCCCCCGTGAAGGCGAGGAGGTCCCCTTGAAGGGCCTGAGCTTCGTGGACGACCTCCTCGAAATACCGCCGCGCGACCGTGCCACGAAAATGCAAGTCCGAGAAGTGGACGATCGTCAGGCCGTCCCAGGAAGCCGGCAGGCGGGAAAGGTGAAAGGTTTTGACATTGATCTCGAGCGTGAACTGTTGATTGCGGGGAAGCCGGGCGAGCACACTCGCGCGGCCGGGGCCGATCAGCGACTGGCCGGTGCGCGCGGCGACGTCGATCACGCGGGAGGCCTTGTCCGCAAGACAGGCGGGCGGACGCCGCGTCAGATGCCGCAGGGCCGAAAAGGCCAGGGCGAACGCCCCCGCGCCTCCCCACGCAATCCAGCCCCGCCATCCCGCCGACAAATGCTGCCACCAGGACGAATCGGAGATATCCCCAAGGAGCGGACGGTGAGAGCAGAGAAACCACACCGGCACGCCGAAGAACAACACGTCGTACACGGCGCGAATTCGCCGCAACGTGGGGCGGGGCAGCCGCAAGCTGTGAAGGTAGTTTTCGGAGATCGCCAGCAGCTTGGCATGTCCCGCGGAAACGACGAGCCAAGCCATCCAAAACGACCACGTCATGAGGACAACTTCGACTCGTGTCGTCCGGCAGGGGAAGATCCGCGGGGGCCTGGCCGTGGTGTGGCATCGGCGCGCGGCGTCATCGCGGTTCGGGGTTCGTGATCATTCCCACAAGAGACGGCTGCCCAGACGGCGGCTTCGTCTGGGCAGCGTGCAAGACTGCGCGGCGTGAGGTGCTGCGACGGTGCGAACGACCACTACTGGGCCGATTTGGCCAGCTCGGCTTCGATCGCCCGAATGACTTCCGGCGCGTCGGGCTTCACGTTGGTGGGAAAGCGGGCCACAATCTCGCCATTCCGTCCAATCAGAAACTTCTCGAAGTTCCACTTGACTGGTCCGGTCTTGGGGGCCTTGGTGGTCAGCAGCTTGTACAGCGGGGCCGCCTGTTCTCCGTTGACGTCGATCTTGGCGAACATGTCGAAGGTTACGGCATAGTTGTCCTTGCAGAAGGCGGCAATTTCCTCGGCCGTTCCCGGTTCCTGCGCGCCGAATTGGTTGCACGGAAAACCGAGCACCGCCAGCCCTTGGCCGGCGTATTTTTCGTGCAGCTCTTGCAGTTGCCGATATTGCGGCGTGGCGCCGCACTGGCTGGCCACATTCACGATCAACAGCACCTTGCCTTGGTACTGAGCGAGGTCGATGTCCTTCCCCGCGAGGGACTTCATCTTGAAGTTCAACACGGCGGGAGTGGACTTTTCGGCCGCGCCCGCCGCGACCGTCAGGACGGAAGCGCTCACCAGCACCGCAAGCAACAGCGTCTTCATCGTCAATTTCCTCCAGGGGCAATCCAAGGGCAGGGACCGCCCCATCCCTGTGATGGAGCGGTCAATCGAAGGCAGGCAGGGTCGGCAGAACCGACGCCCAAGCGGCGGCTCACAACACCGTAGTGTAGTCGGTTCGGTGCCGCGAACCAATCGGCCAGGCTCGGCCGCCCGGTAACCCGGCAACCCGGCAACCGGCCGCCGGCAACCGGCCGCGCTGCGGCGACAGTGGGTCATGGGTCGAGCTGTCCGTCCGGTGCCAGGACCGCTGTCGAACCGGTGCCAGCGTGACAACACGCTGTCGTCACTTTGATGCCGTCTCCGCGCGGTCTGGAACACGGTTTCGGCAAAAAACGCCGGAATTTCCCGCTGTTGATGCGATGCCTCACGATTGGCACGCTGGCTGCGTTCCAGTTGTGCCTCAGCGGGCACGACTTCCTCTTACGTGAAGGAGACAACAGATGATGGGACGCTCCTTGCTTCTCGGCACGCTGGCAGTGGTGGGTTTGACCGTCGGCACGACGTCGGTGGCGGAGGCGCACGATCCGTATTGCCATCCGCGTCGGACCACTCGCGGTTATGGGGTGGCGGTGGGCATTGGTTACGCGCCGCGGTATGTGGCGCCTCCCCCGTTCGTGTACGGGCCACCCCTTTATGGTCCCCCCGTGTATGTGGCTCCTCCGCCGTATGCCGTGCCTTACGGCCATCCCTATGGCTATGGCTACGCACCCTATCCCGCGGCGGGAGTGGGCGTGAACACGCGGAGTTTCGGCTTATGGATCGGCCGGTAAGCTGCCTGCCATGCTGACGCCCGCGGGGAAACCGCGGGCGTCGCCAGGCTCTCAGGTACAGGTATGGGTCGACTGCCACAATCGCCGGATTTCTTGCAGGGCGTGCCGGGACGCGGCATCCAAGTTGGTTTCGCTGCCGCCGCCCCGAATCGGGGAGCAGATCTCGTAGGCCACATAACCATCGAATCCACCGTCCCGCAAGCCTTGGAAGAATCCCGTCAGGTCCAGACAACCTTGGCCCAGCGGTACGGCACGCACGGCCGGCGGTTCGATGGTTCGGTAGTTGATCAAGGCTGGTTGATACTGATAGCGCTCCCAGCGGACGTAATCGGCCAGCGTGGTCTGCACCATCCGCGGCGCCATCCGTTTTGCCGCCGTGTACAGGTCGGCTCCATGCAGCCCGATCGACCAGGGGTCGAACATGGCCTTCAGATGGGGATGGTCGACATCATCCAGCAAATCGGCAAAGGCTCCCACGGCGAGGCCCACGTCGTGATGGTTTTGCAGTCCCAGCGTGACACCGTAGTCCGCCGCCAATTCCGCCGCTTCCCGCAAGGCCGTCACGCAGCGGACCCAGTCCGCATGGTGGTCGGACAGGTCGGTGTAGTAGCCGCTGAAGACCCGCACGAGGCTGGCTCCCAGTTCGCGCGCGCAGCGGCAAAGTTCCCGCACATACAGGAGCTGGATTTCGCCGAACGGCACTTCCGGAGCGTGGCGCCCCGCCGTGAAATCGTTGTAGTCCGCCACGGTGGCGATCTCGATGCCCAGCCGCTCGGCCGCGCTGCGAATCGCCGCCAGGTGTTCCGCATCGGGATGATCGAGCGGCGACACATGAGGCCGCTTCCCCACCAATTCCACGGCGGGGTAGCCAAGGGCGCGGGCTTTCTCGAGGAACGGAATCACCCCCAGGCGATGCTGACCCCAAAAACCGGCGTAGGTGACCGAGAACAAGACGGGTGTCATCGGGCGCTCCTCTTCTCCTTGCCCCGCTTCGCCGGCGGCCGGCAACCAACGGCTCCCGCGTGACTGGTCAGTTCTTCATGTCCCTGATTTCTTTCTGACCCTTCATCTCCCGCGGTGGCGAGGCAGGCTGTGGTCACTCGGAGTCGTACCCCACCAGACTGACCACACGGTGCGGCCGTAACCGCTCGCGGCCGCGCAGGAAGGTGAGTTCGATCACAAACGCACAACCGACAACCTCGGCCCCACTTTCGTGCGCCAAGCGCAGGCAGGCTTCGATGGTGCCCCCCGTGGCGAGCAAGTCGTCCACCAGCAACACGCGAGCGCCCGGTGCAATGGCATCCACGTGCATCTCGAGTGCGTCGCTGCCGTACTCGAGATCGTATTCGAAACGCCGCGTCTGGTAGGGCAGCTTTCCCGGCTTGCGCACGGGAATGAATGCCGCATTCAGTTCCAACGCGAGTGGTGCGGCGAAGATGAAGCCGCGCGACTCGGCAGCCACAATGGCCGTGGGCCGGCTGTCACGAAATTCGTCGGCGAATTGACGGATGACCACGCGAAACGCCTCGGGAGCCGCCAGCAGCGGCGTGATGTCGCGGAACAGGATGCCCGGCTTGGGAAAATCGGGAATGTCGCGAATGAAGGGCTTCAGTCCGTAAGGATCGCTCATCGAGTTGGCGTCTTTCCTGGAATTCCGGGGCAAGTTCCGCGCACCGGCCAATTGTTCCGGCAGCGGGCGTTCTCAGCAAATCAGATCGTGCCGACGAACTCAAGCGCGCCTAGGGTGCGTTTCGACCCCCGCCGCGCCGGGGCGCGGGCGGGACGGTCGATTCGTCCTCACGAACGATGCCGTTGCAGCGCTGTCTGGGCCGCTTGCGCAACCCCGGGGTCGTCGTCCTTTGCGGCCGATTCCAACGCCGCTTGCGTGGCGGGCGCGAGCCGTGGAAGCTGTTGAAGCGCGACGGCGGCGTGTTCCCGCACGAGGGGGTCTTCGTCGTCGAGCGCGGCGGCCAGTTCCGTCTCCGCGGAGGCAGCGTGCACTCCCCAGCGCGCGAGCGTCATGGCGACGGCTTCCCTCAATTCGGCGTCGTCGTCGGCCAGCCACTGCCGCAGACGTTCCAACAACCGATCCGCCAACTGCGGCAACCCGCCGCTGAGTTCCACGAGCAGTGCCAGGGTTGTGGTGCGACCTTCCGCTTGATCCAACAGCCGCAGCACGACCTCGGCAAGCCCAGGCGACTCCGGCGCTAGCCACGCCAGACCACGGACGGCTTCAAACTGCACGTCGGGATCGGCATCCGCCAGGCAGCGCGACAACCCTTCCGACAACTCCTGAAAGGGAAGCGCGAGTTCGCCCCGACGTATGGACCCGGCCAGCCAGCGACACGCGGCGGCACGCAATTCGGCGTCCGCGTCGTTGAGCAACCGCAAGGCGTGACGCGCGGCCTCGGCCCGCGGTGCCAGATGGGTCACGGCCTCGAATGCGCGAAACCGTTCCTCGCCGCGGCCGTCTCCGTGCAACCGCGCTTCCCAGACGGCTAGGGGTTCGGCAGCGTAGGGATTCAGCGGCAACGGGCGGGCCATGGGGCAAAACTTCTCTGGCGAGGCCGGTCTACCAATGCATCACAAATCCGCCGTCGACGTTGATCGTCTGTCCCGTCACCTGCCTGGCGCGGGCCGACGAAAGAAAGACGATCATCTCGGCGATGTCTTCCGGCATCTGCCAGCGGCCAAGAGGTGTCACCTGGCGAATCTTTTCACCAGCCCAGTCGTCGTAGCTGCGCCATTTGTCGGGAGGTTGCTGGTCCGCCCACGCTTGCCAGACCGACTGATTCAGCGGAGTCCGCACCATCCCCGGACACACGGTGTTCACGCGGACCCCGGCCCCTGCCAGGTCCTTCGCCAGGCATTGGGCGAAGTTGATGTTCGCGGCCTTGCTCGCGCTGTAGGGCGGATCGGTTTGCGAACCGATTTGCCCAGCCACGCTGGCGACGAACACTAGCGTGCCCTCGCGCCGCTCTTGCAGGCGGGGCGCCACCGCATGCGCCACGTGCACCATCCCCAGAATGTTGACTTCCAACACGCGCGGCCAATCGGCCGGTGTGAGTTTGGTGAAGGGAAAACCGAATTTTCCCGAGCCGATCGCCGCGGCATGCACCACATGTTGAATCGGGCCAAGTGCCGCTTCGGTCGCGTCGGCGGCTTGCCGAACCTCGTCCGCCCGTACGATATCGCAGCGGCAGGGGAGCACCAATTGACCCGTTTCGGCGGCCAATTGCTCGGCCACGGTTTCCAACGCCACCGACCGATCCCACAATGCGACCCGGCACCCCTCTTGCGCGAATAACCGGGCGGTGGCCCAGCCGATGCCGCTGGCTCCGCCGGTCACCACCGCCACGTGTCCGCGCAGTTCCAGATCCATGAGCCGAGTGCCTGCCGCAGCAAAGGTACGGGGCCGGACGTCGTGCCAGGGTGGGAACGGTCAGGCTTCCGACTTGGGTTTGCGCGGCGGGGCGAACTTGATTTTCTCGATATACCGCACCAACTGTTTGGTCTGCGGGTCGATGCGGCCGGTGCATTTCGACACGGCCTTGATTACGTACTTGTATTGCAGTTCGTAATCGGCGTCGATCTCCACCTCGACTTCCTTCGCCAGCGGCGTGCCGGGATGCTGAATCATTTTCAGAATCTCGGAATTCAGCCGCTCGAAGGCCAGTTCATTGTTTCCCAGCGAAAGCTGGCCCAGCGTGATCTGGGTGAGGTTCCCGTCCGCATCGGCGCGGAGTCCCACTTTGATGTCCGGGATATTCAGCACATCGCTTTTGACGGGGCTGGGGGCGCCGATCGGCAGGTTGACGTTGAAGTTCCCTTCCGGGGATACGATTTTCAGTTGCAACAGGAAGAAGATGAGCAACTGGAACACGATGTCGATCATGGGGGACATTTGAACCTCCACTTTCGACGGGGCCGAACTCCCTTTGACGAGCTTCATGGCATCGGAACCTTCCACAAGGCCGCCTGAACCCAAATTCCATCAGGCCAGGGGCGGCCGCGGCCGTCGGGCGGCGAGACGGGTCACTCTTCCTGTTCGGCCTTCAAGGAGAACTTGGAGAAACCCACCTTCTGGCAGGTCATGATGAGCTTTTGGATCAGGCCGGTGGGCACCTCCTGATCGGCCCGAATGGTCACCGTGACATCGTCCAAGGCTTTCTTGCCGCCCCCTTTCAACTCGAAAATCCGGCGTTCCTGGTCGAGTTTAGGCTGCACGTTGTCGATGGTGACTTCTTCATCGTTGTAGAACAGCACCGGTTCCGGCCGGATCTTCTCGCCGGCCAGGTTGCGGATGAAGCCCACATTGAGGACGAGTTCATCCTTGGGCCGTTGCTCGGGGGGTTTGGCCAACGCGTCCTTGGGAAGTTTGACGCGTTCGTCGGCCTTGGTGTTCTCGAAGTTGATCGCGATCATGAAGAACGTGAGCAACTGGAACACAATGTCGATCATGGGGGTCATGTCGGCTTCGACGAAGCTGGCCTGAATCTTGCCGTGAGACGCTTTCACGCGGGTGGTCCCCCTCAACTCGCCGTGGGAGCCGAGGCCGCCACGGCGGCCGTGGCCGCCGGCCGCGCACCGGCCGCCTGAGCCGCGCCCGCCGTCTTGGGCATGCCTTGGAACCGCTTCATCAATTCCTCGGCGACGAAACCGCATTCGAGCACGAACCGCGCCAAGCGATTCTTGAAGATCGTGAAGCAGATGATCGCGGGAATGGCCACCACCAGTCCTTCAAGCGTGGTGAACAAGGCGGTGGCAATTCCATTCGCCAGTTCATACGGCTTGGGTTGCGTGGCGGAAGTCGCGATCACCTTGAAGCTGGCCACCATGCCTTGCACCGTGCCGAGCAGTCCCAACATGGGGGCGATCGAGCCGATGAGCGCCAGGTAACCGATGGAGTGTTCCATCGCCATGGTCTCCTCGTCCCCCACTTCCTGCATGCCTTGCAGGGCGTCCTCGTAGCCGCGGGACAACCGCGCCATGCCGGCGGCCAGCACCTTGCCAATGAACGACTCGTTCCCCTTGGCGGCTTCGTATGCCGCCTGGTAGTTTTTCTCGTTCAACAGCCGTTCGAATTCTTCCACGAAGCCGGCCGGAATGTAGTTGTCGCGGCGCAACTGCATCAGTTGCATGGCGATCAGCGCCACCATCACGAACGAGACCAGCAAAATCAGGAAGCCGAAAATACCGGACGCCCGGATCATCCACGCCAGGTAGGACTCGTTCTTGAGCTTTTCCAGCTCCTCGTTCACGGTGCCGGCGGCAGCGGCCTCGTCTCCCGCCGCGGCTTCGGCCCCCTCATCCTGAAACCCCCAAGCCGGTGCCACGTCGCCGACCGACCACAATGCCACGCACGTCAACACGGCCAGGGCGAACCAGCCAGTTCGAAGTGAAGTCTGCATGAAACGGAATTCCTGTGCTTGACCGTCGACGAAAGGGTTCCCCACCAGCCCGAAGGTGAGGTTTTCCGATTCTATCCGCCGCGGATGAGGGATTCCAGCGGGGGGCGGAACAGGGTTTATCGCGGGGCGGAGATGGGGTGCCAGCAGGCACGGCGGATGGGTGGTCGCGCGGCCGGCCGCCGGTCCTTGGGACTCGGCGAAGCTGGTCGTCGGGACTCGGCGAAGCTGGTCGTCGGGACTCGGCGAAGCTGGTCGTCGGAACTCGGCGAAGCTGGTCGTCGGGACTCGGCGAAGCTGGTCGTCGGAACTCGGCGAAGCTGGTCGTCGGGGCTCGGTGAAGCTGGTCGTCGGGGCTCGGTGAAGCTGGTCGTCGGGGCTCGGTGAAGCTGGTCGTCGGGACTCGGTGAAGCTGGTCGTCGGGACTCGGTGAAGCTGGTCGTCGGGACTCGGCGAAGCTGAGGTGTTGCATGACCGGCAAGACGGGAAAACCATTTGCGGTGAGCGTTGCCCCTCGGTGCGGCACTCGGTAGTTTGAAGTCCTTCCGCGGCAGATTCGCCGAGACTACGAGACTTCGAGGGGGGAGTGGGCGCATGGGTTTAATGGACGGCAAGAAGGGGTTGGTCTTTGGTGTGGCAAACGACCACTCCATTGCCTGGGCCATCGCTGAAGCCTTGCACCGGGAAGGCGCCAGCCTGGGTTTCACGCATTTGCCTGATAAGGATCCCACCAATCCCAAGATGGAGCGCCGCGTCCGTAAGCTGGTCGACCCCATCGGCGCGAAAATGCTCGTACCCTGCAATGTGCAGAACGACGACGACCTCGATCGCACTTTTGCCGCGGCTAAGGAAACGTTTGGCAGCCTCGATTTCGTCGTCCATTCCATTGCCTACGCCCCCATCGAAGACCTGAAAGTGCCGGTGTACGGCGTGAGCCGCGAGGGCTTCAAGGTGTCGATGGAGATCAGCGCTTACAGCCTGTTGGCGATTTGCCGCCGCTCTCGGCCGCTGATGCCCCAGGGAGGCAGCATCATCAGCCTCACCTACCTGGGCGGCGAAAAAGTGATTCCCGGCTATAACCTGATGGGCTTGTGCAAGGCCGCCCTGGAATCGGCCGTGGCCTATCTGGCGCACGAGCTGGGGCCTGAGAAAATCCGCGTCAATGCCTTGAGTGCCGGTCCCATTCGCACGCTGAGTTCCTCGGCGGTGAAGGGGATCGACATGATGCTGAGCGCCTATGATCGCATGGCCCCCTTGCGGCGAAACGTCGAACCGGCGGAAGTCGCCCAGTCGGCGCTGTATCTGCTCAGCGACCTGTCGAGCGGCGTTACCGGGGAAACCTTGCATGTCGATTCGGGTTTTCATGTGATGGGAGCACCGCCGATCGAAGCGGCTCCGTGATCGAGCCGCGACGACCGCCAGCCCCAGCGGCGCACCTCGGTCCGGCCCTTGGTCCCCGAAGGGCGGTGGTCGCACCGGCCTTTTCGGGGAGCGGGACGGATCACACTGTTCTGGGAAGGTTGGCATCCCTGGGAAGGTCGACGTCGTCGGTGGCGGGTTGCGAGGGAGCAAGCATGGCTGACCCTACCCGTGTCGGCATCGCGGTGGTCGAGCATCAGGGGCGGTTCGTGGTCGGAGTGCGCAGCGGCGACGAAGTGTTGCCACATGCCGCCGAGTTTCCCGGTGGCAAATGTCGGCCCGAGGAAAACCCCGAAGACTGTGCCGTGCGCGAGTGCTGGGAAGAAACCGGTCTGAGCGTGGAAACCGTGCGACTGCTCGATTATCGCCGGCACAATTACGCGCATGGCGAGGTGGAGTTGCATTTCTGGTTCTGTCGGTTGGCGGCAGGTCAAGATCCGGCCGCAATCCGCAGTCCCTTCCGATGGGCCGAACGGGACGAACTGCCGGCGCTCCCTTTTCCGGATGCGAACATCCCGGTGGTCAAGTTGCTGCAAGCGTCGTGAGCGATTGGCGGGACGCTCCCCTTCGGGTCGCCGTCCCGGCCATCTCACCGCTGCTGGGCACGGCGGCGGACCCGGCACTCCGGCCGTTCGCCGTCTGTCAAAAGGGTCAGGTCGCGATGACTCCCGCGGAGCTATCAACCGGCATCAAAGCGGCGGCGCGGAGCATCGGCTTCGATCTGGTGGGCATCGCCTCCGCCACAGCGCCGCCGGGGTTCTCCCGCCTGCAAGAGTGGCTGGCTCGAGGCTTCGCGGGAGAAATGCACTATCTGCCGCGCCGCGCCGCCGCTTATGCTCATCCCCGCCACGTTCTCGAAGGCGCCAACAGCGTGGTGATGGTGGCGGTGAATTACCGCACCGGCGACCCCGCGGAGGTGAGCGGCCCGAACCAGGGCCGCATCGCCCGGTATGCCGCAGGGTCTGCCGACTATCACGATGTGTTGAAGGAACGCTTGCGAAAACTGGCGGATTGGCTGCACGCTCAACGACCGGGTTGCCGCACCCGCGGAGTCGTTGACACCGCCCCCTTGTTGGAGCGTGATTTCGCGCAACTGGCCGGATTGGGGTGGTTCGGCAAGAACACCATGCTGATCCACAAACAGGCGGGCAGTTACCTGTTTTTGGGGGCTTTGCTCACCGATGTGGAGTTGGAACCCGATGCGCCCCACGCGACGTCGCACTGCGGCACGTGCACCCGCTGCCTGGATGCCTGTCCCACGCACGCTTTTCCCCAACCGTACGTGCTCGACGCGCGAAAATGCATCGCCTACCTCACCATCGAGCTGCGCGGCGTGATTCCCGCGGAGCTGCGGAGCGGCCTGGGGGACTGGTTGTTCGGCTGCGATGTGTGTCAGGACGTTTGTCCGTGGAACCGCAAGGCGGTACGTGCGACCGATGCGGCCTTTCAGCCTTCCGCCGATTTAGCGCCGGCCGATGCCCGGACGCTATTGCTCCTGTCCGAGCGGGAATTTCGGGAACGATTCGCCCATTCCCCCCTGGCACGACCAGGATGGATCGGCTTGCGGCGGAATGCCGCGATTGTGCTCGGCAACCGCGGCGACGCAGCGGCCGTTCCCGCTTTGATCACCGCCCTGAACGATCCTTCCCCGATCGTGCGCGGTGCGGCCGCGTGGGCGCTTGGTGCGCTCGGCGGTCCCTCCGCCACGGCCGCCCTAGAGGATCGCCGACAGCAGGAGACCGATGCCCAGGTACTCGAGGAATTGGAAGCCGCACTCCAGCGCGCCGCCTCCTGTGCCTCGGCTGACGTTTCCCGGGGATAACCGGCCAGCACCCGCGCGTCGACGCGATTGGCTGTTCCCGCTCACAGCGTTGCTGCCGGGAACGCACTTCGACCGGTGGCTGGGAGTTGATGGTCGATGGTTGGTGGTCGATGGTTGGTGGTCGATGGTTGGTGGCGGCGTACCCGGGCCAGCCTCGGGCGTCGGCATGTTCTCCCGCCCGACGTGGGGAGCCTAAACTGCGTCGGCTCAGCTCATGACAGCAGCAACTGCAAATCCTCGGTGGTCAGGCTTTGGAGCAGGCTGCCATCCTGTTCGAGGATGGCGTCGGCCAGTTCCCGCTTCTTCTGCTGCAAGGCGGCGATTTTCTCCTCCACCGTGTTTTTGCAGATCAGCCGGTAGGCGAACACGCGGCGTTCCTGCCCCACGCGATGAGCGCGGTCGATGGCTTGCGTCTCCACGGCGGGATTCCACCACGGATCGAGGATGAACACGTAATCGGCGGCGGTCAGGTTCAGTCCCAGGCCGCCCGCCTTGAGGCTGATGAGAAACACGCCGCACTGCGGATCGGTTTGGAAGCGTTCGACCCTGTCCTTGCGGTCGCGCGTCTGGCCGTCGAGGTATTCGTAGACGATGCCCAATTGATCCAAATGTTTGCGGACGATGGCCAGCATGCTGGTGAACTGCGAAAACACCAGCGCTTTGTGGCCTTCGTCGAGCAGTTCCTGCAATTGCGGACACAAGGCCTCGAGCTTGGCGCACGGTTCGTCTTCCAGGCCGCGGTTCAACAGGGCCGGATGGCAGGCGGCCTGCCGCAACCGCAACAACGCCTCCAGCACGTGCATCTTGGATTTGTTCAAGCCTTGTTCGTCGATCAAACCCAGCAGGGAATCGCGGTAGTGGTCGCGCAATTCGACATACAGCCGTTCCTGTTCGGGGCCCATCTCGCAGTAGATGGTCTGTTCGAACTTTTCCGGCAGTTCACTGGCCACCCCCTGCTTGGTGCGGCGGAGAATGAGCGGCCGCAATCCCTCGGCGAGAATCCGCCGCGTTTCCCGGTCTTCGGGATCGGCGGCATACAAACGGAAGGCGGAACTACGGCCCAACATGCCGGGATTCAGAAACTCGAAGATCGAGCACAGGTCGCCCAGATGGTTTTCGATGGGCGTGCCACTGAGGGCGATCCGATGCTCGGCCCGCAACAGCCGCGCCGCCTTGGCGACCTGCGAGCCGGCGTTCTTAATCGCCTGGGCTTCGTCGAGCACCACGTAATCGAAGGCGATGTCCTTCAGGGCGAGGATGTCCCGCCGCAGCGTGCCGTAGGTGGTGAGCACCAGGTCGTGCTGCGCGAACGACTCTCTCAGCCGCGCCCGCTCCAGTCCGGCATATTCCAGCACCTTCATGTTCGGCGTGAACCGCTGGCATTCCTGGTGCCAATTGAACAACAACGATTTGGGAACCACCACCAGCGACGGCCGACGCGCCTTTCGCTGCTGGCGATGCCGTTCCAGAAAGGCCAGCATTTGAATGGTCTTGCCGAGTCCCATGTCGTCGGCCAGGCACCCCCCGAACCGGAACGATTGCAAGAACTCCAGCCATCCCAGTCCTTCCCGCTGATAGGGCCGCAACTCGCCTTGGAATGTCGGCGGTTCGTGCAACGGCTGCACGCCCTGGAAGTTGTGGAGGCGATCGCGCAGCTCGGCAAACCGCTGGTCGTAGTCGACGCTCGGCTGGGTCGCCAGCAGGGCGTCGAGCAAACCGATCTGCACGGTCGTGAACCGCAGATGATCGCCATCGACGATTCCCAAACCGGCCAGCAGGCCGTACCGCCGCATCCATTCCTCGGGCAGAATGCCGAGCGAACCGTCGTCGAGCGTTATCGTCCCGTCGCCTCGCGCCAGCGCCGACAGCAACTCGGGGAACGCCACCCGGGCGCCGTCGAAATCGACGTGGGCATGCAGCTCGAACCAGTCGATGCCCGATTTCACCTGGAAGCGGATGTCGAGCGGCTGGCGCACCCGCTTGCCTTCGGCCCGTACTTCCCAACCCGATTGGATCAACCGCCGCACGGCACCGGCCAACTCGCGGGCGGGAATCTCCACGTCGTGCGGTCCGCGGCGGTGATCGAGCAGCCGGCGAAAACCGGCGTCCTGAATCTGGGTCCAGAACTCGGCTTCGCGCGCTGCTTGCCGCACCAGACAGCGCCCCTCTCGCCGCTGGACAATCGCCCATTGTCCGCTCGAACCGCGGACCGAGGCTCCGTCGTAATCGAAAAACACTTCCCCTTTCAGCCGCTCCTGCTGCCACCGCGATTTGGCCGGGGGATGAACGATGAGCACCGGATGCGGCTCCACGGCGACTTCCCGCAGCCGCAGCTCCGCCGGCAACACCAGGCGGGGCAACGCCGGCATGTCCAGCAAACGATCGACGAGGTCGTGCACTTCCCCCTCCGGCACCTCGATCGTTTCACCTCGCCGCAGCAGACCCACCCAGCCGAACGCGTCGAAGTCCTGGAACGGCGCGATGAGCGGACCGTGAACAAACAACCCCCCGGGCACCAGCAGCACCGGTTCGCGGAGGGAAATCCGCTCCTCGCCACGCACCAAATGGCCTTGCAACCGCCAGACGGCATCGGCCGCGCTGTGTTCCACCGACAGGCACAACTCCCATGGCGCGCCCCGATCCCAATGCAGAATCTCCGTCACCCGTTCCTCGTCCCCCGCCAACCGCAAGCGGCCTGTCGCCGCAATCGCGGGCAAGAGCATCTGGCAGAGATCGAACGGCACGCGATAGCGGTGCACCGCCGCCCAGGTTTCTCCCGCCTGGTTGGACCAATTGCTGCGATCGGGAGTACCGCCGATCAGGTGGGCCAGAATGCGGCGGTCTTCCTCGTCGTCGATGTCCTCGAATCTTCCAGGCCGCAATTTGAGCGGCTTGAGCTTCCCCCATTCGCCATTGGAACGGCGCTGCCGTTGCGAGGTTTGAATGATCAACGTGCCCGATTCTTCGCTGGCGAGGGCGTCGATTTCGTAGAAGACCTGCCGTTCGCGACCCGCCGCGGCACCACTGAGATCGTCGTCTTCCATCGCCTTGCGGAGTTCGTTCAGCCGGTGTTCCCAGTCCCGGGCGGGAGGGGGAGGGGCCGCCGGCTCGCTGACGGGGCGCCGCCGGGGCGCGCGCGGCAACGGCTCGTGCTCGGCATCGTCCGCTAACCAGTCCTCGTAATCCCCGGCCAGCGATGGTTCGACCTGCACGGCGAAGGGCGGAATGTACCCGGGCTTGACCGAACCGGTGAGGTAATGGCCCGCGTCGACCGCCAGGATGGTGGCCCAGACGTGTTTGCACTGCACGTTGCCCGTGCCGGGCTGCGCCGCCTGGCCGCAACTGCACATCAGCTTGAGGGCCCCATCGCGGCGCGATAGCTGGGTTTGATATTCCACGCCGTCGCGCACCACGCCGATGAGGCTGTCTTCGGTCACGCGGACCACGGACACGCGCTCCGCCTGGAGATAGGCGGCCCCGCGAAAACGAATGTCCCCTCGAAACTTGCTTTCCAATAACTCCGCCAACGTCATGGACGGTTCCCTGTCCCTCGTCGAGGCGCCGACGGTTGTCAACATGGGCATTGCGGCGCAGCACGTCAGAATAACCGCTCTTGGCTCTGATTGCCAGAAGCACCGTTCAAAACGGCGCGTGGCGTGACGCGTTCCGCGTTCGCGCATTCGGCTCGAGCGCGCGTTCTGCCGACGGTTTTGAACGGCGCGGCTGGCTTCGTCCAGTCTTCGTCGCCGATGGATGACGAAGCGGTAAAACCCGCCAGTGGAAAAGGCGTACAGGTCGCGAGGCGAGCCGTCGCGCGGCTGCCGCGGGCGAGAAGGCCGACAGCTTTCTCAGCTCGAGGGGCAGAGGCTGATGAGCGGCGGATCAGCGGCAGGAAGCCGCGATTTCCGTCGTGAGGTGAGCAAGACTCATGAGCGGCGGATCATCACCAGCGTTGTGTCGTCGATGGGAAGGGGGCGGCCGTGGAATTCCCGCACCGCGTGGCTGACGCGTCGCATCAGTTCGCCCAGCGGGCAATCGGCCCCTTCGCGGATCAGCCCCAACAGCCGATCCGTGCCGAACATTTGACCATCAGGATTTCGCACTTCGACCACGCCGTCGGTGCCGAGAATTAACAAGTCGCCCCGCTGCAACAGGAGTGAACCGGCCGTATTGGGCAGGGAAATGGCGGGAAATCCGAAGGGAGTGGTCGTCGGCGCGAGGCGCTGGAACTCGCACGACTGGGTGAGGAACACATACGCCGGGGCATGACCGGCATTGGCCACGGTCACGGCATGGGTGTCGAGGTGCAAGGCCAGGCACAAGAACGTCACAAAGCGGCTGTCGGCCAGATCGGGCACGATGCTTTCGCGCAACAGTTCCAGGAACCGCTGCGGAGACGGTTCCATATGGGCCAGCACGTGGGCCATGGCCCGCAATGAGGCCATCAACAAGGCAGCCGGCAAGCCGTGGCCGCTCACGTCGCCGACCAGGAACGCCCAGCGGCCATCGGGGAGTTTCAGCCAGTCGTAATAGTCGCCCGACACGAATTCGGCTGGCTCCCACCAGGATGCCACCTCGTAGCCGGGCAGTTCGGGCAATCCGCGGGGCAGCAAACTCGATTGAATCTGACGACCCATTTCCAGGGAATGCCGCAGTTCGTCGGCCGCGCGGGCGGCCTCTTGCAATCGGTGACGTTCCAATGCCAACGCCACATGCGCGGCGAAACCGCGAATCACCTGTTCGTCGCTGGCTGTGAAGCCGCCTGGTTTGTTGAGGAGTTGCAACACGCCCAGCAAGCGCTGATCGGACGACAGCATCACGGGTGCGGCGAGGATGTTCCGCGTTTGGAAGCCGGTTCGCCGATCCACGCTGCCATCCCACCGTGGATCGGCCGCCGGATGAGGAATGTGCTGCATTTGCCGGTGCCTCGCCACCCACCCGGCAATGCCTATATGCACCGAATGGCGGATCTCGGCGATTTCCAGTTCGGTGACCACGCGGGTATACAGTTCCTGCCGCGACTCGTCGTAGAGAAACAGGCTGGCCCGTTCGCAGCCCACGGCACTGCATACCCCCTCGGTGGCAAGCCGCAGGATGCGGTCGACATCCGCCGTGCCACCCAGCTCGACGGCAACTTCCAAAAGCCGCGACAAGGCCGCGGCGGCGAAGGCTGGGTTCTCTGTTCCGGCCGAGTTCATCACGGGCTGGCCTTCCGGGAAACGAGCTGAACGGGCCGTGCGCAATTTAGGAGTCGATGGCGAAGGAAACGGCGGCGGATGGCGAGGCCGTTTCCAACCGCGCGTCGATCCACGGCGGATCGACAAACCTCCTCAACAACCAGCGGAACGCTTGTTCGACGCGCGCCTGCTCCTGGGGGTCGGGCGCGGTCGTCCAATGCCAGCCGTCCAATTCCAGCCGACCGGACCAGCCTTGCTGCCGACCGAGGGCATTCAATCGCTCTTGCAAACGCCGCGCCCAAACCACGCCGAACCGATCCAGCACATCGAACCACAAGCGATTGAAACGATCGGCGGCAGGGTGCCTTCCCTGCCAGGCCCGTTGCACATCCCAGAGTGCCCATAGCCCCACGGTTCCCAAGACCAGCCGCATCGTGCTTGCTGTCGGCCACCCCGCCGGTGCCAGATCCGCATGGCACAACCACAGGCCCATCACAGCCGATCCCCAGGCCACCGCGGAGAACATCAACCGTGTGCCCACGTAGTTCCCGCAGGCCATCACCGCCACGAATCCGAAACCGAATACCGTCGGCGTTTCCAGAGAGATCTTGCCCCATGGGCCGCGGGCCGAGACCACCGTGAGGATCGGCCAGCTCAACACCAACAGCAGCGGCAGCACGACGAAGGCCGTCCAAACGCGGCAGGTGGGCCGACGCGCTCCCAAGACGGCCATCAGCGGAGTCAGCCCGCAGACAGCCAGCAGACAATCGCCAGCGGGAAACGCCCGACCGGTCGTCAGCCGCACTCCCGCCGTGAGCGCCGCCGCAACCAACACCACCCCACCCCAGCGCCACGCGTCCACCAGGGTGGTGCCCTGCACGCACGACTGTAATTTTTGCCAACGCCAACCGGCCAGCAGACACAGCCCCAATTCCACTCCAGAGGACCACATTCCCACAAAAGAATTCCTCACCTTGTTGGAGACGCCGCCGACGGACGCCGCCTTGTGATCAACAAGCTCGCCGAGATCCAACGATGGCTGTGCTGCCGTTCAGCAGCGACGAGGCCGCATCCCGGTGACCGCCACCCCGCCCGAGGGCCTCTAAGGTTGTTTCCCGGAACGTGGCTGCAACTGTTCCAGGGGAACGAAACCGCTGGCCGACGAAGGCAGCGCCGCGGGACAGGTGCCGCACGAGCCGCATCCTGCCGAGGATTTTCGTCGGCACGCGCGCCAGACACGCCACCCCAGCCAGGCCGCGGCACCTACCACGCACAGCACGGCGACGACTTCCTGTGCGTTCCAGTCGTTCATCTGACGCTACCACACTTCTCTGATGAGCCGCGTCGGCGGCCGTGGGCCAAGCCGCGGAACAGGATTCGCCAACTGCCGCCAGTTTAGCGGAGCGGGCCGCGGGGGAACACCGGGCGTCGCGCCAGCCAGCCGTGCTGCCGCGGCAGCGGCCCAGCGCACTGCAACTTGCTATCTTATTGAGAGCCAAAAAACTTGCTTCCGAGAGAAACGAAGAGGATCGTCAAGCGACCGGCAACGTGCGAGGAGGCGAATCCCGCGGCGCGGTGTGACCGTGGGCCGTCTGCCTGCCCCGCGCCTTGGCACATGTCGACCGTGGCCAAATCCCGACGTCTGCAAGGAGAGGTGTCCATGATGGCCAGTGATTCGCCCCCCAAAGTCCCCCCTCTGGCGGGATTGTGCACGTTCGCCGAGGCCCAGCGCACCGAACTTTCGGTCGAAGACTGCGTTGGCTGGCTGAAGCGACAGCACTATGTGTTGCAGCGGCTGCATCAAATCTTGACCGCGCGGATCACCGCCGAGCCGGTGTACGAACTGAAGACAGGGTTCAGTTACCACGCGTATCTGTGCGCGGAGCATGTTACGGCGCATCGCCGGCGGGTCGGCGAACTGCGCGAGCCCCCCTTGGGGTTGGAAGCCGTGCCACATCTTGGGTTGAAGCTGGCCTGCGATGAAGTCCTGGCGGCGCCGACGACGGCAGCTTTGCTGCTGGGGGTGTATGAAGTGCTCATTCCCGCCTTGCTCGAGGCGGTAGCGGATTACATTGCCGCAACTAATCTCCTGGCCGATGCTCCCAGCGTGCGCATCTTAAGGTTCTGCAAGCTGGAATTGGAGGACATGCGGCGATTCGGTCAACAAGCGGTGGCTGCGTTGGTGTCGCCGGAAGCGCGGTCGGAACTTGCGGGGTGGCTGACGCTGCTGCACGACGCCCTGCAAGCGGCGGGCGGCATCAGCGGCCGCAAAACGACCCCCGCGGCCGATGCCGCGGTATCGCTGCCGCAGCCGCGATTCTCGTCGCAACCCTACCAGTACGACCGCATTCCACGTCGCGACAGGCGGTTTCGCGATCCCTACAACGCGGGTGTGAATCCAGAAGCGTTCCTGTACGACGAACGTTTTTCACCCCGCGACAAGGTGCTGATGCTGTTCTACAAACGGCTGCGGGAGATCGACGTGCCCGAAATGATGGCCAGCATCCTGCATGAAACGCCGAACAAACCGTGGGAATTTCAGGCCGACATGTCGCGGCAATTGTGGGATGAAGCCCGGCACGCGCTGCTCGGCGAAGTGGGGTTCGTGAGTTTAGGGGTGGACTGGACGCAGATCCCCATCAACTTCACCTGGTCGCTGAACCTCAACACGCAACTGACGCCCCAGGAGCGGCATGCCGTGCTGTTCTTCATCGAGCAGGGCTTAATGCCCAGGACCGGGAAGCGGTTCGAATGGGAAGTGGGCCTGGCCTCGGGAAATCGTTTGGCCGCGCTGGTGCAGGATTTCGACTGGGCCGACGAAGTCTTGCATGCGCAAATCGGCCGGCAGTGGTACGTCGCCGACTACGGGGATTTGAAGGCGGCGCTGGATTACGGCGACCGCTGCTGGTCGAAGGTGATGAGCCATTGGCGTGCGTACCGCGATCAGGGATTGACCGAGCATCGCAACTGGTGGCCCGATTTGTACCGCGCGGCCTGCGACCGCTGGGGAGTGTCTCCCGATCCGCAAGCGTTGGCGTTTCACGTGACCTACGAAGACTTGCGGGCCGATCTGAAAACGATCGCCGCCTCAGGTTGACGCCCACACCCGGCCGAGCGGTTTCGTGTGGGAGCAACGGGCGTTGGCGAGGAGCGGCTACTGAAAATCCAGGGCGTTATCGGGCTGCGCGGTCGACGATGTCCGTGGGATGACCGGGGGAGTCGCCGGCGTGTCCGGGGGCGCTGGCGGGGCGTAGTCGTCGCGGGGGGGCGGTGCGGCCGGCGCGGGAGGCAGCTCTCCGGCGTCTCCGGAACGGTGGGATCGGATCACGCCCACCGGCATCGTTTCGCACGTGACGCACCGCGGATAGACATGCAGTTGCCGCCAGCAGGGTTGGTAGTAGCCGAAGTTTGGTTCTGTCAGCGGCGGACACACGGGTAAGCGCGTTTGATGTTCCCGCGTGTCGTAGTAAGGACCGGCGGCGAATCGCGGCGCGCCGTTCTTGTGAAACCACAGGCCGTGCCACCACCGCCAGTTCGAGGGCCGCTGGTCGGAGTTTTCGCCGCCAACCACGGCCCCGGGAGCCGCGGCAACAATCAAGACCCATGCCAGCCAGCGGCAGCGCGGGCGCGATGCCCGTGTTCTTGTGCAGTAGGGAGGTCGGTCCACCTTGAGATTCCTTTCATGGGTGTTCCGGCTGAACGAGTTGTTCCGGTGCACCGGGCTGGGCACCCAGCATGGCATACCCGGAACGGCGGTGCCTGCCGCAGCGGAGCGGGTTGGCCGTCTTTCGCGGGGTATTGGCCCCGCTCAACGACGGTTGCCACCAAAGCCGGTACGGTTGGCCATGCCACCGCTGCTGCCGAGAAAATAGCCACTCAAATTGCCGAATGTGACCGGATGTCCCGTGGGTGCCATCCTTCCGGTGCTGAGGGGAGCAGCTTCGCCCGGCTTTTGCTCCGTCGGTGTCCGCACCCGTTGCAGGCCCGACTCCAGATTGCCCACTTCCCGATACAATTGATTCGCCGCCCCGCGAAATTGCTGCTGGGGTCGCACGAAGTTGTAGTAATCCAATTCGGTGCTATTCGAATTCATCAGATTCAAATAGGGGCTTACGGTCGGCCGCCGCATCGAGTTCAATGCGCCTCGTCCAACCCTTCCGCCAGGTGTCGGCACCCCCTGTGCCGGGGCCGTTGCCGGTTCGAGCAGGCCGATGATCAACCCCAGACCCAGGGCGACGCGTGCTGGGATGCCGGGCTTGCCTGATCGCATGGTGACACCTCGCTTCTCGATCGCACGGCGATGCCGTCGAGGACTATTTTCGCAAACTGCCGCGCCGAGTCAAAATGCCGTTCAACCGAAACGTTCGTTCTCGCAGCCGGTCGCAAGCAGGCACCTCCCCTGCCACGGTTGCCGGTCGCACACTAGGCAGTCCCTCTCGTCGGGGCTTTCGCGGCCCCCCCTTTTGTCGTCTCAGAAACCACCGCCACCGAAAGCCTGGAAGGCGTTAAAGAAATGAATCCGTTGGACGGTTCCCACGCCGAGCAAGGTGAAGCCCAGAATCCGTTCGAACGGCGACACGATCTTCGCGACGAGGTTGTCCGCGGAGATCCATTGATCGGCCTGGATGTAGATCCGATCGCCGGGGAGCACCTGATAATTCGTGGCTGTTTGACCCAGCGCCGTGATGTCTTCCCAGGCGACTTCGAGGATTTGCGAAACGCCAATCCCCGACGGCGCCGGTCGGGCAATCCAGATCCGCTTGGACGACACCTCGGACAATCCTTGAATTTGCGCGATCGCATCGAGCACGGTCTCGTTGCCGGTATACGGCAAGCGAATCACCTGTTCCCCGAAGCCGCCTCCATCCACGATGATGTAGAACATCTTGCTGTTGTAGGCCAGCACGTCCACGGCCACTTGCGGATCTTGAATGAACTCCTTGAGATGCTCTTCCACGGCGAGCTTGACTTCCGGCAAGGTCATCCCGGCAACAAACACTTCTCCGTAAATGCCCAGGGAGATCCGCCCGTCTGGTCGCACCAGGTGTTCGCCGGCAATCGGTTGGGGCGTTTCCACGTCGTCCAACGTCACCAACAGTTCCGGCGCCCTCAGGCCGATCTTCTGCTCGAGATGCTCGCGCACCGCGGCTGCCGCCTGTTGGGTCGTCAGATTGGCCACCAAGACCTTGCCGTAGGCCGGACCCAAATCGACGGTGCCGTCGGCTCCCACCAGATAACTTCCCGAGAGGAGCTTGAAGCCGAGTTCAATCTGCAATTCGGCATTGAATTGCAAAGGATTGGTTTCCGCGTCGACGCCGACGTCGATGGGCAATCCATTCTTGAGTTGAATCCGCAGCCGGTCGCCGGGACGGAGGGGGGGTCTCCGGCGTCCGCAGCATATTGACCGCCTGGATCACGAGAATATCCGGAGGCTCAACGATGTAGGCGGGGAGGGCGGCCTTGTCCAATTCGCGCGGCACACGTGACTGCTCCAACTGCGCCAGTCGCATTTCTGGCGGAGTGACGCAACCTGACATCGTCGCCAGCGGCAAGGTGAGAAGACAGGCCAACAGCGGAGTCATGGAGTGTCTGGTGACCATGGGATGTCTCGAAAAACTAAACGTCTCGTTCGAGTCCATGTCTTGGAGTGTGCGTCACACAGATCTCCCCCGCAGGACTTGGGCGCTCAATCCGTAACGGTTTATCGAGAATGCAAATCCGGATTCCTCAGAATTACAGGCACTTCAGGAAAGGTATGCCCAGATCACCCAAGTTCTCGCTGCCGACAGCCGTAATTCGTTGGTGCGAGGCACAGCCGACAGCCGTAACTCGGTGGTGTGACGCAAAAAACAAGGGGAGCAGCACTCGGACCGTTTTCCTCGTGGCGGTCGGCCCGACGGTTCAGAGGAACAACGCCAGCCGGTTCACGGGAGAACGCCCCACCGGATCATCCAAGACAGCGGTTGTCTGACAAACACGCCGCTAGCGGACCCGGCCCAAGCCGAACTGGTCGCCGGTGCGGACGGGCTTTCCGTCCGCAAAGTGGATTTCCACCATTTTTTCGCTGTGCACGGCGGTTCCGTGCTCGTCGGCGAGCTGGGCCACGAGCTGGCGGGTGGCCACGTCGAACACGTCGCCGGTGGAGGGGTAGGCGTAGCGGCCATCCAGGCTGAAGGTGATCCAACCAGGCTCTTCGCGCACGGCGAGGCTCGCCACCTGCCGGGGCGGTAGCGAGGTGACATCGAAGATGTGCAGACGCTGATTATGGGCATCGCAGACCCACACTTCCTTTTCGTCGGGCGTCAAGCCGATGCCGTGGCTGGGGCAACCATGCCGCTTGACCGGCCCGCGGGCGAAACCCTCGACTTCCACGCGCTGGAGCTTCTTGCCCGTGGTGAGGTCGCCGATTTCGAAGCCCAGGAGTTCGTTGACGTTGACGAAGCACAGTGTTTGCCGGCCATTGATCGTGAAGGGACGAATGCTTTGGCTGAAGGGCCCGCATTCGCCGACGAAGTGATGCGTTTGGGGATCGACGATCTTCAACACCGAAGACCGCAACCCCGCGAGATAAACCTTGGTGCCATCCAGCCCGAAGACCGTGTTGTGGGCGCCGGGTTGCGGTTCGATGCGCGCCAGGACGTCTCCCGTGAGTCCGTCGATGGCATGCCAATGGTTCTTCTCGAAGGAAGGCACATACAACAGGCGTCCATCGGGGGAGATGGCCATGCGGTCGCAACCGCCGTCGTAGCGTTTTTCCCACACCACTTGTTCCGTGACCAGATCGATTGACTGGAGTGCGTGGATCGTGCTGATGGTGATGCGCCGCGTGTGCGCACTGGCGCACACTCCCTTGACGTTGACCGGCGTGCCATTGTCGTCTTTTCCCGCCGTGGGGATCCGCTTCACAAAGCGATGGTTGTGGTCGATGTCGAACACGAGCAAGCCGTGCCCGCCGAATTCCAGGTAATTGCGAATGCCCGGACAGGCCACATACAGGTAACGCTGAGTGGTCGGCTCCGGCTCCATGCCCAGAAGAGTAGTGCAGACAACGGTCAGCAGTGTGGTGGTCATTTCGGCATCCTGAAGTGAGAGCGGTTGCGAGCTTGTGCCGAGTTATGGAGAGGCCGGTTGCAAGGTCGATTGCAAGGCCGCGCGGGCGGCACGCGCCATCCGCTCGGCTTCCCGTGCGGTATCGGCCAAGGCGGTAAGATGACCCATTTTGCGGCCGGGCCGGGGGGCCCGCTTGCCGTAAAGGTGCAGTTTCACTTCTGGAAAAGCGCACACTCGCGCCCAGTCGAGCGGCCCGGCGTCCCACAAATCGCCCAGCAGGTTGGCCATCGCCGCCGGACGTTGTTGGCGATTGGAGCCGAGCGGCAATCCGCACACGGCGCGCACCTGCTGTTCGAACTGGCAGGTCACGTGGGCGTCGATCGTCAGGTGTCCCGAGTTATGGGGGCGGGGGGCCGTTTCATTGATCAACAGTTGTCCCACTTTCGTCAGGAAGAACTCGATGCACATCACCCCCACGACGTTCATCCGTTCCAGCACGGCACGCGCGATGTCCACGGCGTCGTGAGCCACTCGGTCGGGCAGGGGGGCCGGGCACACCGACACATCCAGAATGTGCCGAGCGTGTGCGTTCCACATGGGTCCATACGTTAACACGCCGTATTTCGGGCTGCGCACGGCCACGACCGACAATTCGCATTCGTAATCGATGAAGTCTTCCAGAATCGCTTCCGACGTGTTCAGCGCGCTCCACGCGGCTTCCGCGTCCCGAACATCGCGGATGAGAACCTGTCCCTTGCCGTCGTAGCCCCAAGCCGCGGTCTTCAACACGGCTGGTGTGCCGCGCTCCGCGAGCGACTCCCGAAGCGCCGCCAGGGAGTCGATCGGCACGAAGGGGGTCACGGGCAGTCCCGCATCGCGCAAGTAGGTCTTCTCCCGCTCGCGATTCTGGGAGATGAACAGCACGTGTCCCGATGGCCGCACGGGGGCATACCGCTCGCAAACTTCCGTGGTGGCGGCGGGCACATTCTCGAACTCGAAGGTGACCACATCCACGGAACGGGCGAACTCGGCAACGCGGTCGAGATCGGCATAATCGGCCTGAATTTCCACGTCGGCCACCTGTCCCGTGGGCGTGTCGTCATCTGGCGAGAGGACATGCACGCGGTAGCCCATGCGACGGGCGGCAATCGCGAACATCCGGCCCAATTGACCGCTGCCCAGCACGCCCAGCGTGGCACCAGGTTGAATCGGGCGGTGGATCGTCATGGCAGGGTCTCGCCGAGGACGCGGTTGCGCTGCTGTTCATGGAATGCGTGCAGACGTTCCCGCAGTCGGTCATCCTGAAGAGCGAGCATCCGCACCGCCAGCAAGGCCGCGTTGCGCGCGCCCGCTTCACCGATCGCCAAGGTTCCCACCGGCACGCCTCCCGGCATCTGCACGATCGACAGCAGCGAATCCAACCCCTGCAATGCGCGGCTCTGCACCGGCACGCCCAGCACCGGAAGCACGGTTTGCGACGCCACCATGCCCGGCAAATGGGCTGCCCCACCCGCCCCCGCAATGATGACCTGCAACCCGCGTTGTTCGGCTGTTCGCGCGTAATCGCACATCCATTCCGGCGTGCGATGAGCGGACACGATGCGGCATTCGTGCGGCACGTTGAAGTCGGTAAGGACGTCGGCGGCATGCCGCAGCGTCTCCCAATCCGACTTGCTGCCCATGATGATCCCGACTTGTGGGGGCGGCTGCATGCTGGAATCCCCATTCCCTCAAAGACCGTCACCTGATGATACCGCGACGCTCCGCCAGCGGCGATTGAATCCATCCCGTGTTCTCGCCACAATCGCGGCGTGGAAGCGCGGGCGCGCGACGGCGCGCACGGAACCCAGCAAATTCCCAGAACAAAGGGGCCGCGGGCATGCGCTGGACTTTCTGGATTGTTTGGGGTTGGGCATCGATCGCGCTGGCCGCCGAGCCGCTGCGGATCGCTTCGTTCTCGGTCGACGTGACGCCGCCCCTGGGGTCGCCTCTCTGCGACGGGCTGGTGATTCCCGCCGAAAAAGTTGACGATCCGTTGTTCGCCCGCGGAGTGGTGCTGCTTGGCGCGGGCCCCCCCATTGTGCTGTGCGCGGTCGATTGGGTGGGCATCGGCAATGATGGACACGATGCCTGGCGGGAGGCCTTGGCGAAAGCGGCGGGAACCGACGCGGTCCGCGTCGCCGTGCATACCCTCCATCAACACGACGCGCCGGGCTGCGACTTCGCGGCGGAAGAACTGTTGGCTTCGGTCGGTCTGGCGGGCAAATGCTTCGACGTGCCCTTTCTGCGGGAGGCCATTCGCCGAACGGCCGCCGCGGTCGAGGCCAGTCTCTCCCGCGCTCAGACCGTGACGCATGTGGGAGTGGGGCGAGCCCCGGTGGAGCGGATCGCCTCCAACCGCCGCATTCTGGGCGACGACGGCAAGGTGAAAGTGGTGCGCTTCAGCTCCAGCCGCATTCCCGAGGCGATCGCCGCCCCCGAAGGCATCATCGATCCCTATTGCCGCTGCGTGAGCTTCTGGAATGGTGATCGGCCATTGGTGTCGATCACCTATTACGCCACGCATCCGCAGAGCCATTACGGCAAAGGGGCCGTCAGTGCCGAGTTCGTGGGCTTGGCCCGCGCCGAGCGCCAGGCCGCCCTTCCCGAGGCGTTGCATGTGCATTTCAATGGCGCCGGCGGCAACGTCGCCGCGGGCAAGTACAACGATGGTGCTCCGGAGCGGCGCGCGGAACTGACGGCGCGCCTGGCCGCGGGCATGAAGGCTGCGTTCGAGAATACCCGCAAAGCGGCCATCACGGCCGCCGACGTGGAATGGCGCGTGGTGCCGGTCACGCTCCCCCTGCGCGACCTGCATCGCGACATTGCGGCACGCGAGAAAATGCTGCGGGATGAAACGGTCGCGCCGCGCGAACGGGGTCGGGCCGCGCGGGACTTGTCCTACGCGCGTCGGGTCCTGGCCGGCCGAACGATCGACCTCACCTGCCTGAAACTCGGGGACGCGTACGTCCTGCACCTCCCGGGAGAGCTGTTCATCGAGTACCAGTTGCTCGCGCAGCAATTGCGGCCCGAACATTTCGTCGCCGTCGCGGCGTACGGGGATTACGGTCCCGGTTACATCGGCACGGCGGTTGCTTACGAGCAAGGAGGCTACGAGACGAGCGTCGTGTCGCGCACGGCACCGGAAGTCGAAGACGTGTTGCGCCGCGCCCTGGAACACCTCCTGCACTGACGGCACGCGGTCGGCATGGTACGCGGCCGTCGCTCGCCGCGGTGATTGCGGTCGCAGAGCGATTGTGCCGTCGGCCGCGTTCCCGTTCACGCTGCCTGACGGGGGATTCCCCGGCGACGTCAGGCTGTGGTTGCGACCTTTGCCACGGGGGGAAGGGTTCGCGGAATGGTCAACCTTTCGCGGGAGGGTCAACCCTTCGTGGGACGGTCAACCTTTCGCGGCGGGGAGAACGATTCGCGGCGGGTCAAACAAGCATCGGATTCGCTCGAGTTCCAGCCCGTGGGCGGTCTTGAGGGATGGGAAGGATTCCATGCGATCCAGCAGTTCGCCAGGCTGTTGAGGTGTGGCCGCGGGAAACGGCTCTCTCCCCTGCAAGCGGTGCGGCGCTCGGACTTTGTTGTGACCTGTTTAGGTCGTCCGCCTGGCGGGAATTCCGCTACGATGATGCGGCAGGTCGAATTGTTCCGCCAGCGGTGTGATCACTCTTGCCCTGTTTGGCCGCCGCGCAAGTGGCGAGCGTGAACTTCCGATTCCGGGGAGGCTCGTCGCGGGCAGTCGGGGTGGTCGCTAAGGCTGGGGCATCGTGGTTGCCGGCAAAGGTGTGCGGGAGCCTCATCATGAGCCAACACGGAGCGGAAGCACTCAGCGAGGAAGTTCTGGCCGCGATCGAGCAGCGTCTGCAGATATGCTCTCCCGGACCGTGGCAGCATCGGATGTTCGGCTTCATTGAAACGGCGAGCGAACCTCGCCAGATTATTGCTGTCACATGTCAGCAGAGCGGGAACATCTTCGAGCCGTTGCCGAGCGTGCAAAATGCCGACTTCATCGCCCATGCCCGCCAGGATATGTCGCTGCTGATTAGCGAGGTCCGCAGACTGCAAGGGCGTGTGAGGGAATTGTCGGGCGGGGCGCGCGACGGAAATGGGCACAGCGAGACGGCTTTCCGGTGGCAACGCTCCTGATCCGGCGAGGCCGCTTCACTCGGCGATGCAGTCATGGTGTGGGTGAAAATCTGTGGAGTGCGCGACCTGGCCACCGCGCGCGCCCTCATCGAGGCACGGCCGGACGCGATCGGGCTGAACTTCTATCCCCGTTCGTCGCGGCTGGTGGCCCTGGATGATGCCGCGGCGATGGTCGCCTCCCTGCCCGACGCCATCGAAGCCGTCGGAGTCTTCGTGAATGCCCAACCCGCGGCGGTAGCGAGTTTAGTGCGGCAGTGCGGGTTGCGGCGGGTGCAGTTCCATGGGGATGAGCCCCCGGAACAACTCGCCGAGTTCCATCGCCTGCTGCCGGAGGTGCCCCTGATTCGCGCCTGGCGGCGCGACGCCCGCGGGCTGGGTCCCTTGACGGCCTATCTTCGGCAGTGCTCGGCGTTGGGCGTGCCCATTTCGGCCGTCTTGCTGGATGCCAGTCGTCCCGGCGACTATGGGGGCACAGGCGCGGTGCTGCCGTGGTCGGAAGTTCGACAAGAGTGCGAGACGATCGCCTTGCCTCCGGTGATTCTCGCCGGCGGGTTGACGCCCGAGAACGTGGCCCATGCGGTTCGGACGGTGCGTCCCTGGGGCGTGGACGTGGCCAGCGGCGTGGAGACGGCTCCCGGCGTGAAGGATGTCGCATTGGTCGCGCGGTTCATCCAGCAGGCGCGAACAGCCGCCTGAAGCGAAAGCCTGCCGCTCGATCCTCGCCCTTGTCCCGGCGATCCTCGGCCTTGTCCCGGCGATCCTCGGCCTTGTCCCGGCGATCCTCGGCATAGCGCCGACGATCCTCGGCATAGCGTCGCTGTGCGATCGTTTTCGCCGCCGGGCCGCGATAACCCCCGCCGTGCAGTGGTTGTCGTGCGGCCAAGTCGGTACAACTCGGCGGCGGGGCCGATGACGCCGGGGCTGGAGTCGGCGCGGCCTGGGAAGAGTCGCTTGCGGAAGGAATGCCATGGTCGACGTGTGTCCCTTTCGTGCCTGGCGGTACGATTTGGGTCAGGTGGGAGATCTCTCCGATGTGGTCTGTCCGCCGTACGATGTGATCGACAGCCGCTTGCAGGACCAGCTCTACAAGAAGCATCCCTGCAATGCCATCCGGCTGGAGTTGAATCGGGCGGAGCCTGGGGATGCCGGGCCGGACGATCGGTATGCCCGCGCGGCCGGTTTCTGGAAGCACTGGCGGGCCGATGGCGTGTTGCTCCGCGAGCACGACGAGGCCCTGTACGTCTATCATCAACAGTTCACGTGGGAGGGACAGGAGTACCTTCGCCGCGGATTTCTGGCCCGGGTTCGTCTGGAGGAATTCGGCACGGGACAGATCTTCCCCCACGAACAAACGCTGTCGGGTCCGAAGGCCGACCGCTTGGCGCTGTTCCACGCGTGCAAGGCGAATTTGTCGCCGGTGTTTGGCCTGTATCCCGACGACGGGGGCGAAGTGCAGCAGCGGCTCGATGAGGCCTGCCTGCCGCTCACGGCGCTGGCCGCCGAAGATGCCTTGGGCGTTCGTCACCGGATGTGGGTGGTCGCCGATCCCGCCGTGATCAACACGGTGCGAGCGGCGCTGCGCGACCGCCCGCTGTTCATCGCCGACGGCCATCATCGCTACGAAACGGCCCTGAATTATCGCCGCGAACTGCAAGCCGCCGGTCGGCTATCGGACGTGAACGCCGCGCCGAATTTCGTGTTGATGCACTGCGTGGGCATGTCTGATCCCGGCTTGCAGATTCTCCCCACGCATCGGTTGGTGTCTGGTTTGCCGGCCGTCACGTCGCAGGAACTGCGTCAGGTCCTGAGCGCGCATTTCGAACTGGAATTCATGGGGGTTGGCGATGCTGCCGCGCGCGATGTGTGGGAACTGATGGCCGCCGATGGCAGTCAGGGTGTCTTTGGCTTCGGCAGCGCCGCCGACGGCGGGTGGCAATTCGCCCGGTTGGTCAATCCGGCTCCCATGGCCGAGCTGGCCGCCGAGCACAGCGCGGCCTGGCGCGAATTGGCGGTCAGCCGCCTGCACAAGCTGGTCCTGGAACAATTGCTGCCGCAGCGGTTTCCCGGTGTCGCGCCGCGTTGTGACTTCGTCCATCGGTTGGACGAAGTCACTTCGGCCTTGCGGGGGGGAGCCTGTCAACTGGGGTGTCTGGTTCCTCCGGCGACGATCGAGCATGTGCAGACGATCGCCAGCCAGCGGGAGACGATGCCGCCGAAGAGCACGTACTTCTATCCCAAGCTGCTCACGGGCATGGTGTTTTACGACCTGGAAAGTTGAGGCGCTGACGTTTCCCAGGGGCGCTCCGCACACCGCATCGAGGCATCGGCTTTCCACGCGGGGCCTTTGCCCTGTTCCAGCGGCCACCCGACTGCCCGACTTGGCCCACCCTGCTGCCCGACGCGCCACGAACGGACGTCGTCCGGTGCGGTCCACGGGGAGAGGCGCACGGACCTACCACGGAACTTCCATCATGTTGACGATTTGTCCGGCGAGGCGTTGCACGGCGTCGCGCGTGGCGGTGGCCAGCGATTGGCCCACTTCCGGCGCGAATTCCGCCTGACCGACCAACGGAAGAACGTCGGGGCCGACGGGCACGACTTCCTGCGCCAGAATTTGTCCGTTGCGCAGGTCTTCCCACGTCACCCGAATCGCCAGAGACACCTGCAATTCCCGTGGATCGTCGAAATTCGTTTCGCCCAGCACATCCTTACGGAGATCGACAATGCGTCCCGAAAGCCGGGTGTCGGCGTCAGCCCCTTTGGCCAGCCGGTACGGCGTTCGGTTCTGGATTTCCTTCTGGACGGCTTCGGTCAACTGATATTCGATGCCGCGGCGAAAGGTGTCGTTTTGAAAGATGGGCACCTCGACGGTCCGAATTTGCGGACCATAGGCGCTCCCCAACATGTAACCGCAGCCGCTGGCGCTCCCCGCGCACAGCACAACAGCGGGGAGCCAATACAGCCAGGGGGATGTGGAACGGCGTTTCATGGGAAAGCACGCTTCGTCGTGCCGGCTTATGGATCGGACGTCGACTCCGCCGGGTCGACATGGGCCGGTTGAGCTTCCTGATCGGGACGGAGGCGGCGCGGCGGAGTAAACCGCAGCAGCCGGCTCCAGCGGCTGCCGGTCCCTTCCGGTGGTTCCTCTTCACCTTCCGAATCGGCGGTCTCTCGTGGAGGCTGCGGAGCGGGAGTGCTGGGTGTTCGCGCCGGGGTTGCGGGGCGGTCGTATTTCGGTTGCGGCGGTTCCCAGCGTCGCGACGGGGTGGCCTCCGCGTCCTCGGCGTCGGGATTCCCGCTGTCGTCGGGGGAGGGGAGGGAACTGCGGCCGGGCACGCTCAATCGGGGTAGTTTCGGTGCCGGTTTGGCTTCCGCGGGCGGTTCGTTGGGGGGAGGGGCGTGTTCCTCGGCCGGTGGGGACGGCGAAGGCGAAGCCGTGGCGGGAACCTCGGCTGTCGGTGAAGCTGGGCGCGACGGCGCTTTGCGGCGGAACGCCGAGCCGGGGTCGGCCCAGAACTTTCGTTCGGGATCGGGCAGGGGTTGCAGCAGTTTGGCCCCGTTGGCGTATTCAGGCCCCAGCTTTTCCAAGTGTTCCCGCGCGCGGGCGGCGTAACTCGTATTGGGGAAGCGATCCAGAATGATGTGGCAGTACACGGCCTGCGCCCGGGGATTGTTTTTGCGGTCGTAGAACTCGACGAGTTGCCATTCGCGGGCGGCTCTGGCCTCTTCGATTTTCTCCAGTTCGCGTTCCAGGCGCGCGCGATCTTCCGAGGCGGGATACAGCCGCAACGTGCTCTCTTTGAGATGACGGGCGTCTTCGAGCACTTTGCCATCGTAGGCCGGACCGTCGTAGGACATCAATTTCACGTGCGACCCCATGATGAAGGCCGTCTGCACATGCGGGCTGGTGGGATATTCTTCCCGCAACAAGGTGTAGTGACGGTCGGCCTCGATCCAGTTGCCGCGGCGGGCGTAGTGGCTGGCGGTCATCATCAGGGCGTCATCGGCGAGCGGGCCCGTGGGATCGTTGAGCCAGATCAGCCGCAAGGCGCTGATCGCATTCCCTTCGGTATCGAAGGTGGGGCGGGTTTCGTCGAAGAAATTGGGGACAAAGACCGGCGTGCGCTTCTTTTCGGGGGGATTGGGCGCGGGGAGTTTGCGGCCCAGTTCATCGTAATCGACTTGTTGCACGTCGCTCAGACCGGCGGTTTGGGGAAAATCGAGCCACAAGCGGGCCACCTCGAATAACCGCCTGGTCACGTCGTCCAGATGCCGCGTCGAGGGATATTCCTTCAGCAGTTGGGCGTACAGGTCATTGGCGTCGGCATAGTGCTTTTGCTGGTATGCCGATTCGGCTTGCATGAACAAGGCATCTTCCCGAATATCACTCTTCTTGAATTTTTTGGCGACTTTCTTGAAGGCGGCCTCGGCGGCCTTGTAGTCTCCTTGCTCGTAAAGCTGCTCGGCGACGAGATACTCGTCCGTCCCGGGGATGGGTTTCAGCGCCCCGGATTCGTCGAGCGGACTTTCCTCGGCGGTCTGGCGACCGGCGAACAAGTTCCGCAACCGGCGTTCGGTCGGTCCCTGCACGTTGCCGATGCCGTAATCGTCGCGGCCGAGAAGCGCTCGGCGTTCCCAAGGCAGCACGCAGCCGCACAACGGGAGACAGGCGGCCAGCCAGAGCCAGGCTCGCGGGAAGAGACAGGCACTGAGAGGGCGAATTGCCGCGGCAATCGGCGGGCACGAGGGTCGGTGGGTCATCCGTGACTTTCGTCGCCGTCCAGGGGTTCAAGGCAGATAGGCGAGCAATTTCGGCCGGCGTCCCAACACGTGCGAAATGGCTGCCGTCGTCACCTGCTTCAGTTCCTTATACTGCTGGGGCGAAAGCTCTAAACGTCGCCAGGCCTGTTCGCTTTCTCCGGCCAGCAACCGTAGGGCCGCTGCCGACCCCGCGTGAATGCTGATCTGACTGTAGTCCTCTCGTTGACAGTCCGGGCAGATCAGCCCCCCCTGGGAAACCCAGAATCCAAACGTACGGCCTTCGGTCAGTGGCCGGCCGCAAGCGGCACAGGTCTCGAAGTCGGGCAATTGTCCAATTTCCCGCAACGAGACGAATTCGAAGCGCAAAATGTTTCGGCGAACGTGCTCCAGTGCGGCGAAATCGATCAAGGCGGATTGAGCCGCATCGTATAACACCGGATGCGGATCGTAATCCGCGGTGAGTCCCAATAACAACTCGGCGACATAATAACCGGCATACAACCCGGTCAAGTCTCTCTCCGGCGGTCGAAAGCGGCGGAGCAAACGGGCTTCGGTGAGGAGATCGAGACTCGACGAGGTTTTCCGCAGGAACACTATCTGACAGGTGGCCAGCAGGTCAAGAGCGGACTCGAACGGCCCCTTGAGTCGCCGCCCTCCCTTCGCCAAGGCAGACAGTTTCCCAAATTCGCGGGTGAAGAACACCACAATGCGACTGGTTTCGCTGTAGTCGGTGACGCGGAGAATCAGGCCTTCGGCTTTTTCGGACATGCGAGCCAACCAGGGGAGAACACGCCGCGGTGTGCCTGGACGGGAGTCACAAACCGCCAGTCAAGCCAGGCAGCCAGCCGTGGATGACGGGAAGGGCAAACCGTTGGGTCGCCGGACATCGACCCTTTCGATTGTGGGGACCGACCGCGTTCGTCGTCCAGTCGGCAGGTTCCCGACCGGTCATCACTTCAAGACCGATCATCCGGTCAAAAGGTCCGGCGGCAGCCGCGCACCCGAGCGCACGCGAGACGGTGCAATCGCAGGTGTCCGAAAGACTCCCGGAAAGGGGACGCGCACTGGGTCTTTTCGGTGTCTTTTCGGTTTGGGGACGGGCGTGCCGGCCCGGTCGTCGAAGAAGCACGCACCCAACTTCAACGGTTTCCACTTCCGCCGTGCTGAAACCCACCGTGCCGAAACCCACGGTGCCGAAACCCACGGTGCCGAAATCCACGGTGCCGAAATCCACCGTGCCGAAACCCACGGTGCCGAAATCCACGGTGCCGAAATCCACGGTGCCGAAATCCACGGTGCCGAAATCCACGGTGCCGAAATCCACGGTGGCGAAATCCACGGTGGCGAAGCAGCCCAAACAAAAGACCCGCGGGAGTGACTCCCCCGCGGGTCTTTGCGTCTGTCCCGCAACCCGACACGACTTAGAAGACATCGAGCACAAAGTGGTGTCCTTTGTGCCATTTGCGCTCCGTGGGATAGAAGTTGTGCCAGTCCTTGTTGTAGACGGGAATCTGACGGCTGGGGGGATAGCGATAGTACAGGTGATTGTACTCTTGTGGTGCCTGGAAGTTGTGGGGATAGTAAACGTATGGGTAGTAGTAGAAGCGTCCCCAATCGGTGGGCTGCCCTTCCCCCGCGGCGCTGGCTTTGCTCGCGGCGCCCAGCACCACGCCCCAGATCAACGCCACGTACAATGCCCGTCGCATGTGTTTGCTCCTGGATGAGTTGAGGCGATGGCCGACACGCCTCGTGGTCAGTTCCTGGCCGACGGGAAATTCCCGCCGTGCCCGGTCTCCGGTCTCGGAACCAGACCGGATTCGTCGTTTGTTCATCGACTGCGTTACGACTGGTTCCGCAGAAAAATTCCGCAGAACCGTCAGCATTTGCCCAAGCCCTCTTGCTGGAAACCCAGGATTGCGCACAATTTTCCCGGCACCGACTTCGTGCGGATCGAGAACGAGCAGGGAGCGTGTGAACCTTTTTGGGACGGCTGCACCATGAAGCACACCCGCGTCTTGCCTGGTGGGATCTTCCTGGCCGCTTGCATCGCTGCCCACGTGGGCGTGGCAGTCGAGCCGAGCACCAAGCCGGCCCAGCTTCCCGCGTGTCCGGTGGAAATCCGTTCGCAGGACTTGCGCCCACACATCGAATTTCTGGCCAGTGCCGATCTTCGAGGCCGCAGCGGCCAGGACGCGCGCCGTGCCGCCGACTATGTGCTCGAGCATTTTCAGCAATTGAAGCTGCGGCCGCTGTTTCCCGAGAACAGCTACGTGCAGTCGATTCCCGGCCCCGCGGGGGAGGATGGTCGTCGCCCGATCATCGGCCAGAACATCGGTGCCTGGTTGGAAGGCAGCGATCCTGAATTGAAACACGAATGCCTCGTCATCGGCGTGCATTACGATCACCTGGGGGTGCGCGAAGGATCGGTCTACCACGGCGCCGACGACAACGCCTCGGGCGTCGCCATGATGCTGGAAGTCGCCCGCAGGCTGTGCACCGGGACCACCTGTCCGCGGCGGAGCGTGCTGTTCGTCGGTTTCGATCTGGAGGAGCACATGTTGTGGGGTTCGCGGTGGTTCGCGTCGCATCCTCCCCGTCCCCTGGAACACGTCAAGCTGTTTCTCACCGCCGACATGATCGGCCGATCGCTGGGCGACCTCCCCTTGCCCGCCGTGTTCGTCCTGGGCAGCGAACATGCGCCCTTGCTGAAAGAACTGCTGGACCGCGCGGGTCAGCCCGAAGGACTGGAAGTCGCCCGGTTGGGTATCGACCTGATCGGCACCCGCAGCGACTATGGGCCGTTTCGCGATCGCAAAGTGCCCTTCCTCTTCTTCTCCACCGGTGAACATCCCGACTACCACACGCCGCGCGACACCGCCGATCGGATCGATTACGAGAAAGCGGCTCGCGTCTCGAGTCTGGTGTTGCAAGTGGTGCGTCAGGCGGGCGACGCCGATACCGCTCCGCAATGGGTCGACCAGGTCGCACTCGATCTGGACGAACCGCGGGCCTTGGAGCGGATCACCCGGCTGTTGTTGGAAGCGGAAGCGCAACGCCCCCTGACGGATGTTCAGCGATATCTGGTCACCACGGTTCGGCATCGGGTGCAGCGGATTCTGGAACGGGGAACGATGACCGCCGACGACCGGTTATGGCTGATTCGCATGTCGCAGTTGCTGCTCCTGTCGGTATTTTGACCATGAATCTGCCTTGCGTCGCGACCGCCCTCCACAAGGCCGTCTTCAGTCGCGGGCGGTGCGCCGCGGCAGTCCTCATCGGCCTGATGGCTGGCGGCGTGGCGGGGCAAGTCGACGACAGTTTGGAGCGCTACTTCGATCAGCTTCGCCGCCGCGGCTTGTTCGCCGTCGCCGAAACGTATGCCCTCACCCGTCTCGCCGAACCGCAGTTGAAGCCGGAGCGGCGTTCCCTGCTGGTCTTGGAGTTGTCGCGCACCTATGCCGACCATGCGGCGTTCACGGATCCGCCCCAAAAAGAGCAATTCTGGCAGAAAGCGCGGCAGGTGATCGAGGCCGAACTGGAACGGCGGCCAACCCCCCCTCACGCGGAGCTGTTGCGGGCGCAACAGGTGTTTGTGACGGCCGTGCAGTCCGAGGTGCTGTGGCGCCAAGCACTGCTTCAGCCGGACGACATCGTTCTGGAGCGGGCCGCTCGCCGCGCTGCCGAGGCCGCCGTCGCCGATCTGACGAAACTGGTTGCGCACCTGTCGGCGGCCGCGGGAGAACCGCCAGGTGCCTTGCCCGCGCCGCAGCGACGCGTGTTGTTGCAGTCGGCCTTCTTGGAGTTGGGACATGCCCATCGCCGCCGGGCGGAACTGTTGCGCGACCAACCCGCGGAGCGCGCCTCGGACCTCCACGATGCCGAGCAAGCGTATCGTCAGGCGTTGGCGCAGCCGGGAGATGTCCGCCGGGGGAGCCTGGCCAAGCTGGGCCTCGTCGAATGTTTGCGGCTGCGACGGGAGTATGAACGGGCCCGAGAACTGCTGACGGCACTCACCGGGCAGGAACCGCCTGTGCCTGCCGACGTGATCGATTCCGTCGACGCGGCCCGCGTCCGCACCTGGCTGGACGAAGGCAAGCCGGTCGAAGCCGCGGAATACCTGCTGGGAATTCGGCAAGCGCGTCCCCAGTTGTCGGGAGAATTGTGGCTGCTGCAATTGCAGACGCTGCTGCATCTGCGTACCGCCGCCGACCAACGGGGGGATCAACAGCTTGCGGCCCAACTGCGATCCGAGGCGGAGCGGGTGCTGGAGCGTGTCGACGAGTACGCGGGAGGCATCTGGAGTCGTTATTGCCGGATCCTTTGGTCGCGCGAACAAACGCGGGAGCGGTTTGGCGCGGAGCTGGATGAATTGATCCGGCGGGCCCAGCGGGACTACGCCGCGGGACAACACGAGGCCGCCGCGGATGCGTATGCCGTCGCCTCGGCCGCGGCGCTGGTCAAGGGACAGTCCGACCTCGCCTTCGAGTTGAGTTACACCCGAGGCTCGATCCTGCTGGAACGAGAGCAATTCGAGGCGGCGGCCGAGGAACTTCGGCAACTGGTCGATCGCTTGCCGCAACAGCCGCGCGCGGCGGCGGCCCACCTGCTCGCCGCCTATGCGCTGGGTCGACGCTATGAACAGCAGCGAACCCAGTCGCAACGGGAAGCCTATACCCAAGCGCTGGAAGACCATCTGGCTCGCTACGCGGAAAGTCCGACGGCGGGTGATGCCCACTTCATGCTGGGGCGCCTGCAAGAACAGCGCGTGCAGTGGTCGAAGGCCCTGCCGCAGTATCTGGCCGTGCCCGTCGACCATCCGCGCGGACACGAGGCGACGATTGCGGCGGCACGTTGTTGTCAGGCCATCCTCACGCGCATGAAACAACAGGGGCAGCCCTGGGAAGCCTTGCAACGCGAGGCCTGCCAGGCGATTGCCGACCGCTTGCAGCACCTGCCGGAAGATTGGTCCGCGTGGTCCACGGCTCAAGCGGAAGCGGTGCTGGGGTTGACACGATTGATGCTAACGAGTGCGCCCCCCGACTATCGGGCCGCCGACCGGCAACTCGAAACGCTCCAACGCGTGGTGGCGGCCCATCGGGCGGACAACAGTCCGACGTGGAAGGACGTGGCCCGGCAGATGCTCCCCTTGCGGCTGTTGACCTTGGCGGGTACCGGAAGGAACGAGGTGGCTCGCAGTCTCCTCACGCAATTACCCAGCGATGATCCGCAGCCATTGTGGGCGGTGGTGCGGGGACTGGATCAACTCGCTGCCGCCGAACCTGCCGGCAACATCGTCGAACTGACTGAACTGTGCGTGGCCGCCGTGGCCCGGCTGGAACCGCTCCGCGGACAACTTTCCCCCGCCGACCAACACGAGTTCGACATGGCTCGCTTGCGGGCCTACGTGGTCACCGGCCGCTGGGACCCGGCCTTAAAGGTGGGCCGGGAACTGGCGAGCACCTGGTCGAAAGACGTCGGCCGGATGCAAGAGTTGGCGGCTGTGCTCCAGCGATCTTCCGCGCCCGAACTGCAACAACTCGCGCGGAATTGCTGGCGGCGGGTCGAGGCGCTAACACCGGCCGGGTCGAACGACTGGCTCAGCGCGCGGGCGAGTGTGATCGAACTGGCCTACCGCCTGGGAGAAAAAGAGGACGCCGCCAAACTGTTCAAGGTGACTCGGCTCTTGTATCCCCAACTTCCCACCGAAGACCTGCGGAAACGCTACGACGCTTTGGAGCGATCCCTTTCCGGCCGCCGCTAAAGCCCGCGAGAAGCACTTCCGCGGCGGTTGTCATTTGATTGGCTTCTCCACGCACTTTTCGTGCCGTCTCAACGCATTCAGGTCCACGGAGGACCTCCGTGGACCTGGAGACTCAAAGTGATTGACCCTTGGAGAGCCGTTGGTTTTCAGCGATCGGGTCCGACGGGAGCCGGGGGCGGCTCGTTGGGCACGGATTGCAGCGCATCGTTACGGAGCGTCGGCGAGCCATTGTTCGCCGGCGGGATGACCGTGTTGATGACCGGGAAGTCGGCGACCAATCCAGGGCCGTAATGCCAGTTCCAACCCTGGTGGAAGGCGGAGGCGGCGACGGCGGGGGCGTAGTTGTGCCAGCGCGCCGGCAGCGGCCGTTGGGGCAAGGGATTGGGTTGCGGCATCCAGAACGGGACGTGCTGGTAATAGTAGCCCAGTTGCGTGGTATCCGTCGGCTGGTAGACCGTGGGATACGACGGGCCGGGATGATCGACACCACTTCCATACCAGGTGGGTGGGAAATAGTGCGCGAATTGCACGCCCCGCCGATGAATGGGGTATTTCCCCGGGATGGAGAACCCGTAATCGGGGCTGTTGGTGCAGTAGTGTTCGCAGAATTTCCCACTCAGGCAGCCCTGCTTGCAGCCAGCGGGGAGGCAACCATCGCCCCAACAGTGGGGGCAACTTCCGTCGACGCTGCCGCCGGTCCAGGTTCCGCCGGAGGCGTGGGATTTCCCCCCTTTGCTGTAAGACGCGCCGTGCACTCCGCGGTGGGACGAGTCGGAGATGCGGACGATGCCCACATTCGGCTCAGCGGCCGACAGCATCAGCACCGGTGTCAGGGCAAGTCCGCCCGCCAAACCAATCCATGCTTTCCAAGACCAGGTCGCCATGACTGTCGCCTTCTTGCAGTCCGGAGCCGAGGCACCGGGAGGGGTGATCGATGCTGGTGAGAAAATGCTGGCGAGCAGGAAGCTGTTCAGGTTGGGTGTTGAGGGGCGGCACGGCGGGGTCCACGACCGTTTCCGCACAGGGTGTGGCCTGCCGCCCCGTCCCAGGAATTCCGCTGCCTGCTTCGTTCAGTAAGCTTCCGTTGGCTGCGATCCACTCAGTAAACTGCGATCCACTCAGTAAGGTGCGATTCACACAGTAAGGTGCGATCGGCTGAGCAAGCCGCGCTCCACATCAGTAAGGTGCGATCCGCGAAACGGGAGTCAACCGGCTCGACGGCGTGCCCCAGCCGTAGTTCCATTGGTGGGACACGACGGGTGCCAGGGGGACGGCGGTCGGTGCGCCCAAGCCTTGTGCGGCCCACATCTGGCCGTCCCGCTGATCGAAGTAATTCGGATCTTCCGGATAAACACGCGAGTACCAGCCGAACGGCGGCGTTCCCGCACCGCCATTGCCTGTCGGAATGAAGTAGCCGAACTTGCAGCGGAAGTAGTTGATCATGTCCTGCCCGCTGGGATCGTGGTAATACAGTGACGGCGATTTGCCGATCATCGATTCGATCGCCAGGCTGTGGGCCTGGGTCCGTTGATGGAACGGGCGGCCCGACCAATCCGTGGTCCGCCAGTCGGTGCGATAGTACGACCGGCAACCTCCAGCGGAACCACTCCCGGTCAGACAGACCGGGCTTCCCTGGGCGTCGGTTCGGCAGTGTGCCGACACCACCTCGCTTTGGCCACGCACCGTCGGCGCGGACGATTTGGCGATCCGCACCACGCCGGCCGCTTCGGGTTCCGCGGCCGTTAACGGGGTCGCCACGGCCAGCGCGACACCCCAGGCCCACATCCGCATCGACGGACATCGCAAACCGATCATGATGAGGCATCCTTCCACGCGCCCGAGGGCGGTTATCGTTCCGGAGCGGCATACCGCTGTATGCCTGGTTGTTTTCCTGCTGGCTTCGACGCCGGTATCAAAAAAACTTCAACGCCTGGGTTTGACTGCTCTGTGGGCTTCCGCATCCGCCGCCGGCGGCGCTGCTTTACCGCGCCGCTCGAAACGGAGCGTCATCACCTACCGTCACCGCGATGTGGGGCCACACTGCTTTTCGAAGGGGAGGTACTCCAGGATTCCCAGCGTGTCCCATGGTCGGCGGGAAGGCTTGGCCGGAGCCACGTACTTGCGCTCGAATTCCAAACTAAAGGCTTGGGTGGTGCGATGCATGCCGCACCCGAGGCACTCCCGATTCCAGTCGACCGTGCGCCAGTCCTGCTCGAAGGGGGCCCACACGCCGCTGGACATCGTGCGGAACGGGCGGGCATACATCCAGGGAGGCAAGGCCGGAGGATCGTAAGGACGGCGGTAACTGTTGTCTCCCCAGGTGACGCCGGCCAGAGCGGCCGTCAGGACCATGCCCAAAACTCCGCAGCGATGCATCGGTTGTCTCGCTCAAATTCCGGGCGGTTGGAGCATCCGAGTGCGGAGCGCTGCCGTCCGCAGCCTTCCGCCGGCACGCACTCGCCGATCACCACGCTTGGCTCGTCCGCCGCACATGCACACCATCCCGCAACCATCAGGCTTCAACATTCCTCATGCCTGAATGACAGCATCCCTTGATCCATCGATCCATCAATCCATGCATCCATGCATCCATGCATCCATCCATCCCTCGGCGACCGCCCGTTGCTCAAGGGCCTGCCGAGTGCTCTGTCATGCGCGTGTCCGCGCTCGCCACTGGCGCAATTCCGCGCGGAATGGTCGCTCGCGACTTAGTCCCAAGGCCCGCCCCACAGCGACGTGGCGGGGGCCATTCCCCCTTTGAAGAGGGGCGGTTTGGAACGGTATTTCACCTGCACCATGGTCCCCTGAAGTTCCCATTTCTCGTGCGATTTGATGCCGAACGGCGTCCAGATGTACCCCCCTTTCACCCGGTGGTAGTACGGCGGGTACAAGGCCCGGTAGGTGTGGGGGTACAGCATTTCGTGCGGGGCCAAGGCATGGCTGGTGATGAAGGTGGCACCAGTCCAGACGGGGACGTTCGGTTGCGGCGCGGGATACAGGGCCGCCCCCAACTGCACGTAGCCCGGCTGCGAGGGCACTCCCACCGCCCCCTGGTCCGCGAAGGCACCCCCCAAGGGTAGCGGCTCATCGGCCCGGACCGACGGCATCATCAACACCCCGAGTACCACTGTGCAGGCAGCGGCGCCAATCATCCATCGCGTCATGTCCACCCCTCCCTGGATTGACGGAACCAATCTCCGGCTCGGACGCCGTTGTCCGCCCCGCGGGACGCTTTCCCGTATCGTCCTGGTTCAACGCACTACAACTTTCGGCCGCTGCCGATCCGCGCAATCACTCTATTTGCGCCGGGCACGCCACTCTCACCGGCTTTCACAACTCTGCGGCCTTTAACGGCTTACACTCCATTGCAAAACCGGCCGAATCGTTGTATCTGATACACCCCCGAAGGTTTGCTGGGTCCGCACAGATTCCGCCATCGGAAAACTCGCGGCGCGGACTCTCCACACCATCGGCTTCCGAGTTCGCACTTGGCCAGACCGCCCAGTCCGCTCCCCGGCGGATCTCCGCGGCCGATTTCCAGGAGTTCCCGTGCCGAAACGCACGTCGACAGCCGGTAGGGATGCCTCGTCCGATGTGTCCGATCGCGTACAGTACGTGCCCATCAGTCAGGAGACCCGCCGCCGCTACTTGAACTATGCGATGTCGGTGATCATGTCCCGCGCGCTGCCCGACGTGCGCGACGGACTGAAGCCCGTTCAGCGGCGGATCTTGTTCGTGATGTACGACGGTCTGGGACTGACCGCCAACAGCAAGCACTACAAGTGCGCCAAAATCTGCGGCGATACGACGGGCAACTTCCATCCCCATGGAGATGTCGCCGTCTACGACGCACTGGTGCGGATGGCTCAAGACTTCACGTTCCGCTACCCGCTGGTCGAGGGACAGGGGAACTTCGGCTCGGTGATGGGGCTGCCGGCTGCCGCCATGCGGTATCCCGAGGCGCGGCTCACCGCGCTGGCCGAACAGCTCATGAACGAATTGCGGTTCGAGACGGTCGACATGCGGCCCAATTATGATGGCCGCCTCCGCGAACCGGTGGTCCTCCCCGCGCGGTTTCCGAATCTTCTCGTGAACGGCAGTTCCGGCATCGCCGTGGGCATGGCGACGAATATCCCGCCGCACAATTTGGGCGAAGTCGTCGCCGCCTGCACGCACCTCATCGACCACCCCGACGCCGAGACGAAGGATCTCTTGCGGCACATCAAGGGGCCGGACTTCCCCCTCGGCGGCCGGCTGGTGACCGACCGCAAGGAGCTGCGGGCGATCTACGAGGAAGGCAAGGGAGCCATCAAGGTCCGCGGCGAATGGAAACGGGATCGCGACCGCCACGGAGAAATCGCCGACCGGCTGGTGATTCATTCCGTCCCCTACGGCGTGGAAACCGGCCCGCTGATGCAGCAGATCGGAGACATCGTGGCGGGACGCAAACTCCCGCAACTGCTCGACGCCAACGACGAAACCGACGACAAGCACGGCCTGCGGATTGTGCTGCAACTCAAGTCCGGCGCCGATGCCGACGCCGTCATGGCCTACCTCTACAAGCACACCTCGCTCGAACAGAACTTCGCTTACAACGCCACCTGTCTGGTGCCCGATGAGCACGGCGCGCTTGTGCCGGCCCGGCTCAACCTGGCCGAGATGCTGCGGCACTTTTTGCGATTCCGCCTGGCGACGGTGCGGCGGCGATTCGAATACCAGTTGCGGCAACTCGAGCAGCGAATTCACATCCTGGAAGGCCTGGCCATCGTGTTCAACGATCTGGACCGGGCGTTGAAAATCATTCGCGGCAGCGACGGCAAGCGCGACGCCGCGGAGCGTCTGATGAAGGCCTTCCCCCTCGACGAGCCGCAAACCCTGGCCATCCTCGAACTGGCCTTGTACCGGATTTCCAAGCTGGAGATGCATTCCATCCTCGAGGAGTTGCGGCAGAAACAAACCGAGGCGGAGCAGATTCGCAAGCTGCTGGCCTCGGAGAAGAAGCTGTGGGGGGTGGTCCGCACGGAACTGGAGGAGGTCTCCGCGCAGCATGGCGACAAGCGCCGCACCAGCCTGGGTTCGAGCGAGGAGATCGCCGAGTTCGACCCTTCCGCATACATCGTGCGGGAGAACACCAACGTGGTGCTCACGCGGGACGGCTGGATCAAACGCGTCGGCCGACTGGCCAGCATCGAAACCACCCGCGTGCGGGAAGGGGATTCCGTCTTGACGGTCCTGCCCGCCAGCACGTTGGATACGGTGGTGTTCTTCTCCAGCGACGGCGTGGCGTACACCCTGTCGGTGGCCGACGTCCCGCCCAGTTCCGGCTATGGCGAACCCCTCTCAAAACATGTCAAGCTGGGGGACGGAGCGCGGATCGTCAACGCGGTGACCACCGATGCGCGGTTCACGCCGCCAGACGGCAAGCCGCAGGGGGAAGTGCCTGCTCCACCCCATTTGCTGGTGGCCACGGCCCGCGGCCAGGTGCTGCGGATTCCCTTGGGGCCGTTCCGGCCGGCGTCCACCAAGGCGGGGCGGCGCTATTGCCGGTTGGCGGCGGGCGATCATGTAGCCTCGGTGGATTTGATCGGGGACGCCTCCAGCGTGTTTCTGGCCACGAAAGGGGCCCGTATTATTCACTTTGCCGTGGACGACGTCCCCGTCCTGTCGGGCGCGGGGCGGGGTGTGCGCGGAATCAAACTGGATGCCGGGGACGAGCTGCTGGGAGCGGCGCTGATGGCGCGCCCCAGTGATTGCCTGCGCGTGCGGACCAGTGCAGATAAGGTGCTCACTTGCGGACAGATGAAGTACACGATCACATCGCGCGGCGGCAAGGGCTTCCGCGCGGCGCATCGCAGCACGTTCCTGGAGATTCTGCGGCCGGAAATCCAGCTTGTGGATTGGGCCGCTTTGGAGGCGAACAAGGAATGAACGCCCATCAGGCACTTCGCCGGTTGGACCCACTTTGCCGAGCGGATGTGCTTCGCCGGTCGCATGCGCTCCGCAAGATGGGGGCCTTCAGCCGGTCCAACGCCGCGGCGCCCCAGACCCCGCGGGAAGCTCCCGCGTGTCCTCACGCCCCGGCGAGCGACCGGGTGATGGCTGCCTGATTCCGCCCGACCCGGCCGCGGACATCGGCCTCCACCGGTTGTGCTCCCTTCGCCCGGATGTCCGCCGTTTTCTGTTGCAGGAAAAGTTCCGCGCCATGTCGACCGCCTCGTATACCGCCGCGGATATCGAACTGATGGAAGGCTTGGAAGCCGTGCGGCGTCGGCCGTCGATGTACATCGGCGGCGTCGATGCCCGCGGGCTGCACCATCTGTTGTGGGAAATCGTCGACAACAGCGTGGACGAGTTTCTGGCCGGGGCGGCCACGGAAATCCACGTCAGGCTGCACAAGGATGGCAGCTCGGTCACGGTGGAGGACAACGGTCGCGGCATTCCCGTCGACACGCACCCGAAGACGAAAAAGTCGGCCCTGGAAACCATTCTCACCACGCTGCATTCCGGTGGCAAATTCTCGAACAAGGTCTATGCCCGCAGCGGCGGGCTGCACGGCGTGGGGTCGTCGGTCGTCAATGCCCTGTCGATCGAGATGGAAGCCGTCATCCACCGCGATGGCTACGAATGGTGCCAGCGCTACAAGCGGGGCAAACCCACCACCCCGCTGAAGCAGGTGCGGCCGTTTCGCGGGCATGGCACGCGGATTTTCTTCCGGCCCGACGACGCCATTTTCCCCAAAACGATCTTCCACCACGACACCATCCGCCAGCACCTGGAAGACATCAGTTACATTCACGGCGGGTTGAAGATCGTCTTCGTCGACGAAGCCAAGCAGGAAACCCACGAGTTTTTCCATCCCGAGGGAATCAGCGCCTACCTCGACAAACTCATCGCCGAGGGCCAAAAGAAGCCCATCCACGAGCAGTCGTTCGGCGTCAGCCGCGACGACGGGCAGACGAAAATCGAACTGGTGCTGCGCTGGACGGAAGCCACCGACGAGCAGATTCGCAGCTACGTGAACGGCATCCGCACGCATGCGGGGGGCACGCACGAATCCGGTTTGCGCTCGGCCGTGGCCAAGGCCGTGCGGAACTACATCGAGGTGCACGACATCAAGGTCAAAGGAGTCGCCATCGAGAACAGCGACATCCGCGAAGGCGTGTATGCCATTCTGTCGGTGTTCCTCAGCGATCCCATGTTTCAAGGGCAAACCAAGGAGAAGCTGAACAACCCCGAGATGCTCGCCGCCGTGGAAGGGCTGGTCCGTCCCGCGCTGGAATCGTGGTTGAACAGCAATCCGTCGATGGCCGATGCCGTGGTGGGGCGGATCGTGCTCGCCGCGCGGGCCCGGCAGGCCAGTCGCGAAGCGGCCAGCGAAGTCCGGCGGAAAAGCCCTACCGCGAAACGCACCACGCTGCCGGGCAAACTGCTCGATTGCCGGTCCACTAATCCGGAAGAGTCGGAGTTGCTGATCGTGGAAGGGCTGTCGGCCGGCGGCACCGCGGCGATGGGGCGCGACAGCCGCATCCAGGCCGTGCTGCCGCTCCGCGGCAAAATCCTCAACACCGAGGCCCTTTCCACCAGCAAAATCCTGGAAAGCCAGGAGATCAAGGACCTGGTGGAGACGTTGGGGACCGGCATTGGTCCCAACTTCGATCTGCGGCGGTTGCGCTACGGACGCATCATTCTCATGATGGACGCCGACAGCGACGGCTACCACATCAGCACGCTGCTGCTGGTGTTCTTCTTCCGCCATCTGCGCGACTTGATTACCGCCGGCAAGGTGTATCTCGCCCAGCCCCCCTTGTACCGCATCGTGCTGGGGAACCAAACGATTTACGCCCGCGACGATGCCCACAAGGAAGAAGTGCTGGCCGGCTTGCCGCCCCACCGCAAACCAGAGATTTTCCGCTTCAAGGGGCTGGGCGAAATGAACGCCGAGCAGTTGAAGGAAACCACCCTCGATCCGAAAACACGCACCTTGTTGAGGGTGGACATCGAAAGCGTGGTCGAAGCGGACCAGGTGTTTTCACAGTTGCTCGGCAAGGATGCCAGCGAACGCTACAAGATCATCATGAGCGAAGCGAGCCTGGTTGACGATCTCGACGTGTGACGGCGGCGCAAGCAGGGCCGACCGAGTCGAGTTCCCGCTTTTCGCGCGGCGATCTCCCGCGCGGTCCGCGGGGCACTTCACCGCTCCCCGACCCCTTTCCCGGATCGGAAATCCTGCGCAGCGACAGCGGCAGCAGTTGTCGAACTGCCCACCGCGAGACGAGACTTGCCCACCGCGAGATGAATCCGGAATCGCCGGACAGTTTGGCTGTGCTGCTGGTGGCCCCTTAGCACGGCGGAAACCCAGGCACGCCACCAGCGCGGGGGGTCAGGCGAGGTCTTTGTAGGCATCCCAGGCGAGATAGCCCACCACGGCGGCACTCAGCAGAAACAACACATCGAAGGCAACTTGCCGGGCGAACACGATTCCGGTCGCCAGATCGAGCAGGCACAGCGCGGCCACCACGCCGGCGGCTCCAAACGAAAACTGAATCATGCGTTTGTTGAGGTTGGCGGCCATGGGCGCTTCCAAGGCAGACGGGCGAGCACGACATCAGTCAGTATAGCGTCGGCTCGGCGCACGATGCCAGAAAAGTTTCGGGCGGCGGGTCCGGGCTTTTTTCCGTGGAGCGCGTGCGCCAACCGCGGCATCGCTTCCCGCCAGCACCGCTAACCCAGCCCAAGTGATGGGGCATCCTTGGCGGATGAATTCAGGCAGGCGCCCCGTTCCGCGCCGGCGGATTCGCCGGGGTCGACGCTGCCCCAGGTCAGCCGCGTGGATCGCCCGGAAGGTCAGGTTTTCGCCGGCGAACAGAGTTCGACCAGGTGGCCATCCGGATCCTGGACGAAGACCTGCACGGCTCCATCGGGGCGGTGGCGCGGCGGGGAAATGGGGGCCAGACCGAACTCGGCGAGTCGCTGCACCCAGACCTCGGCGTCGTCCACCACGAAGGCGAAGTGGTGGCCGCGGCTGTTGTTCCCCGCTCCGTTTCCCGCCGGTCCCGACCCGGCGAACTCCAGAATGGTGTGGATTTGGGTCGCACCAGCCTGAAACCACTGGCCCTGAAAATCAAAACCGGGGCGGGGGACTTCCTGCATGCCCAGCACATCCACATAAAAACGCCGCGTGGCCGCCAGGTCGCGCACCACAATCGTGACGTGATCCAGGGATTTCACGTGAAACGGGGAAGTTGGCATGGTTGGGGAATCTTTCGATTGTCGGGTGGTCTGGGAGGCAGCGCTTCGGCCACCGTTCATCGCCACGGTTCGCCGGGGGAGTCTTGGAACATCAGGGACTGTTCCACAAGGGCCAGTTGCCGGAAGGCAGCCCATCCATGGCACAGGCCGCACAACGCAATTCCATGAAATAGCAGGCCCTGCCAGTCGCTCAAAAGCAGGCAGAGCAGTCCGTCCGCTGCGTAGCCCAGCAGGCCGGCAGCATACACCCGGAGATGGCCGCGCCGCGAGTGCCATCCGACGAGAATCAGGACCAAGGCTCCCATGACAGCCGTGCCAAGGGTTACCCCCCACCAGGTGCCAGGGGAAACGCCAGGAGCCACGTTCGATGCCGCGCGGATCAGCAGGTCGGCCAGCCGCAGAACGCCTAATCCCACGGGGAGTTTTGCGTCCTGCTGCCACACCAGGATCACCATGTCCAGGAGGGACAGTCCCGCGAGGGCAAGGAACCAGTTGGCACCGTGGCGACCGCGCCGCCGGAGTTCTGGACGGGGATCTGGTTCCCGGACGACCGGAAGGGCGTCTTCAGGGGGTGTCGCCGAGGCAATCATGGGGCATGCGGCGCGGCCAGGCAGGAGCGGCGTCCGACCGACGCCAGTCGGTGGGACAGCCGGAACATACGGTTGGGATGCCGTCTGGCGTCACGTGGCGAGGCCTGCTGCCACCGGTTCGCCAATCCGCCAATGAGCGCCGTCACGAATCACGCGGCGATACAGGGTGTCGCGTTCGATGGGGATGCGGCCGGCCTCGCGGATCAGGCGGTGGAGTTGCGCGACGGTGAGTCCTTCCGGTGTTTTGGCCCCGGCGTCGTGGTAAATCAGCTCGTGGACGACGGTGCCATCGATGTCATCCGCGCCAAAGCTGAGCGCCACCTGCGCCACCTGTTCACCCAGCATGATCCAGTAGGCTTTGATGTGGTCGAAGTTGTCGAGGAGAATGCGGGACAGCGCCATCATCCGCAGGTCCATGTGGGCGGTGGGCTTGGGCAGGTTGGCGAGCTGCGTGTTGGCGGGATGAAACGCCAACGGGATGAACGTCTGGAAGCCGCCGGTTTCATCCTGCAAGGCGCGGAGTCGGCACAGGTGGTCGACGCGGTGCACGGCCTTTTCGACGTGGCCGTAGAGCATGGTGGCGTTGGACCGCAGCCCCAACTGATGGGCCGTCCGGTGGATTTCGAGCCAGTTGTCGCCGTCGGCCTTGTGCTCGCAGATCTGGTCGCGCACCTCGGGGTGGAAGATTTCCGCCCCGCCGCCGGGCAGACTGCCCAATCCGGCCTGCCGGAGTTGCTCCAGCACCCACGCATAGGACTTTTTGGTGAGGTAGCTGAACCAGTTGATTTCGACTGCCGTCCACGCCTTGATGTGGATCTCGGGGCAGGTTTCGTGAAGCACGCGAATGATGTTGAGGTACCAGTCGAACGGTTTCTGGTGGTGCAAGCCGCCCACCACATGGATCTCGGTGGCTCCTTGTGCCCGACCTTCCAGGATCCGTTCCCGCAGCATGTCGTCGGTGAACACGTAGGCCTTCTCGGCCCGCAGGTCGGCCCGGAAGGCGCAAAACCGGCAACGGTACACACAGACGTTGGTGGGGTTCAGGTGGATGTTGGTGTTGTAGTAGGCATAGTTGCCGTTCTTGCGTTCCCGAACGAGGTTCGCCAGGCGGCCAAGGGTGAACAGGTCGGCCTGCTCGTCGAGGAACACGCCGTCGTCGAAAGAGACACGCTCGCCGGCGCGAACCTGTTCTTCAATCCGGCGAAGGCGGGCGGTGTCGGTCATGGCTTAATCATCGCAACCGGAAACGATCGGTGGAGAACGTTCGTCCGTGGATTCTAGACATGTCCGGCGGTCTTCGCCACGCGGTGACGCGGGGCCAAACCGTGATGGCCCAGAATTGCCCGCCGAGCGGTGACACCTCACATGGACCGACGCTCAATCCCTCTGCATCGTTCGACGATCGAAAACGTCCCGGAAGCGTCCGACTAGCGGACCGACAACCACCAGCCGTCGGCCAAGCCCACCAGGAGCAGTCCGAGGCTGATGATGGCATTCACGTGGAAGAAGGCGACGTTCACGCGCGACAGATCATCTGGCCGCACCAGCCAATGCTCGTAGGCCAAGAGCAGTGCCGCGGCGATCACGCCCGCCAGGAACACGGGACCCATGGCCGCGGACCGCCACAATCCCAGCAGACAAACCAGCATCAGGGCATGGCTGACGGCGGCGAACTTCAGGGCGGCGGGAATGCCCCACCGGGCGGGCAGGCTGTACAACCCCCGCCCGCGGTCGAAGTCCACGTCCTGGCAGGCGTAGAGAATGTCGAAGCCACCCACCCAAAAAAACACGGCTGCCGCCAGCCACAGCGGAGGGGCTTCGACCGTGCCTCTGAGGGCAATCCACGCCGCGATCGGTGCCAGCATCAGCGCCGCCGACAACCAATAATGGCACCACACCGTGAACCGCTTGGCATACGAGTAGCCCAGCAAGAACAGCAACACCGGTCCGGAAAGGATCAGCGGCCAGGGATTCGGCCAGAAGAGAAGCGTTCCCCCGACAAAGCCCGCGCTGCTCAGCAGGGTGAACAGCACCACGGTGGACAGGCTCAGCAGACCGGCGGGAAGATGACGGCCAGCCGTGCGGGGATTGGCCGCATCGAACTCCCGGTCGACGATCCGGTTGAAGGCCATCGCCGCGGCCCGCGCGCAGACCACGCACAGCACAATGCCCATCAGGTGGCGGAAGGCAAACGGAGTGTCGCCGTGCCGCCAGGCCAGCAGGCCCGACAGCAGGGCGAACGGCAAGGCGAAGACCGTGTGGCTGAAGCGAATCAGCCCGAATAAGTGGCGGATGGCGGCCAACACGGCGGCGGCTCGCGGCACACCAGAAGCGGGGGAAGTCATCACAGGCTCGCAGTCATCGGGCCATGTCGACGTCGACGCGGAAGCCACGGCCGCGCGGCAAGGTTCCGATGCCAAGTTGTAGCGACTCTGCCGACCGGCGACCACAACGTCGAGGCGGTCAGTGCGGTCGAACCGGTCATTCGGAACGCAGCAGCGCTCCCCCTTCCCGTTCCAAGTGCTGCCGCCAGCGCTGAATCGCCGGAGCGCGCCGCGACGAACTACTCAGGGGCAGGTACTCGTATTTCTTCCCGGTGAGCTTCACGATCTGCTCGAACGCCAGCTCGCGAATCTCCACGCGGTTGTGGTTGAGCAATTCGATCAATTGCACGGACAGGATTTTGTCCTTCCCTTCTTCCGGCCTCAAGCCCCACAGCAGACGGTAGACAGCCGCCGCCTCAGCCTCCGAGTACCGGTTTTCGAGTTCCTGCTTCAGCAGCGGAGCCCGTTCCCGATCCTGCCCCAACCACAGCCGCAAGCCGCGAATCGCCGCCGTCCGCGCCTCTTCATGCTCCGACTCGGCGAGCGTCTGCGCCAGCGCGGATTGGTTGCCCAGCAGCGCCAGGCAGCGCGTGGCCAATTCGGCCAATTTGGGGTGGGGATCCTTGGCGACGGCGGGAATCGAAAGGTCGATCGCCAGGGTCGCGTCGAACTGCCGCTCGAACCGTGGGGCAAACCGGCGGAGTGGTTCCCCCGCTTGATACCGCTGGGCATCGAGCCACGTGGCCGCCGGCGGCAGACTCTCCATCCACGGGCCGATCAGGTCGATCCGCCGACCCGCCTGCACCTCTTGCGACTCCCCCTTCACGCCTTCCAACTGCAAAGCTCCGTTGGCGACCGTGAGGGCGGCGACCAGTCCGCTGTCGCCGGGGTACACCATTTCGAACCCGACCGGTTCGCGCCAATGCACCTCCACGCCGCACACCGTGTCGGGCCGCGTCAACGTTAGCCTCCAGGCCTGCGAACCGATCTGGAGAGCGAACCGGTTGCGTTCGGGGGCGTCGCCCGCGCCACCCTGGAGGATCACCCGGCCGCGGCGCACACGCAGACCCTGACGGGCGGCATCCGACACCGGCAAGACGTCGACCCAAGTGTCTCCGAGAAGTCTGACCTTGAACGCGCCGCGGTCGATATCGAACTGCGCTTCAAAAGGTTCCGGACAGGCGAAGGTTTCCTCCGCATGGAGTTCGCTCCGTCGCGGCAACACATACCAGTGCGCGTCACCAGGTTCATAACGAAGCAGCACGCCGTCGAGTGAGGTGTACTGCATCGGCACTTGCACCCGGGGGACGAGCGATTCGGTGAGGGACGGTGGCAGCTCCGAACGTGGGGCTGGTGTGGCGGCACCGGGGGTGGCTGCCACCGTGGTTGTTGCAGAGTGGGGGGGTGCCGGCTGGGGAGTCGCCGGTTGGGGAGTCGCCGGTTGGGGAGTCGCCGACGGGGGAGTCGCCGACGGGGGAGTCGCCGACGGGGGAGTTGCCGGCTGGGGAGTTGCCGGCTGGGGAGTTGCCGACGGGGGGGTTGCAGAGGGGGGAGTCGCAGAGGGAGCTTCCGCGCCAGGACGACCGACGGCTCCCGACGGCTTTGCGGGGAGTGGTTCCGGTGCATCGGGAGGTGGGGCAGGGTCGATTCCGACCGGCAGCGATTTCAGCGTACCGCGAGTGGTCGCCGGGGTGGCGGCCGCGGTTGCCGTGGGAGGCGACACAGCCGGTGAGGGGGTCGGGGTCTCCGCGGGAGGCGTCGGCAGGGTGGCGACTTCGCGCGTTGCCGAGGGAGGGCGGCTGGGAACCTCGGCCTGTGGTACGGCATTCTCTGGCGCGCGAGCGACTTCCTGCTGAGCGGAGCCGATGCCTCGCAGGCCGCGGAACAGATCTCGATCCATGGCGAGCAAGGCGATTGCCAGCAGGATGAGCAAGGCCACTCCAGCGGCCGGGGCGACCCGTTGCGACCAGGGGGCAGGCTTCAGATAGTCGGGTAATCGGGCGACGAACTCGGTCGTGGCATCCGTCGCGGTGGCTGCCGGCACCTCCGGCGGTCGCACGGGTTCGGCTCCGTTGACCTCCTCCATCCGATCTTCCGGGGCCACAGGCCCCAAGGCGTAGTAACGGTCCAGACTCAACTGGGAGACTTCGGGCGTCTCCGACAGTACAAGGGTCAGAATTTGATGGCAGGCAGCCACCTCCGCCAACTGCACATCCGATTCGAGACAGATCCGTTCGACCTCCACCACCTGTTCCGGGGTCAAGACGTTGTCGAGATACTCGGCGACCAGATTGGGGTCGAGACCTTGCCCCGACCCGTTGAGGTCGGGAGCACCCAGGCGGCGTCGACGGATGACCTCGCGGATCCGGCTCATCAATGCCGCCGCGCGCGGGGTTTCCCTGATTTTCTGGCCAATCTCCCGGGTCTGGGCCGGATCAAGCACATCATCCAGATAGGCCAGCAAGGTTCTGAGAGTCAAACGCATGGCAAAACTCCTTCAACCAGAAAGAGTGGCGGAGCGGAGCTTGCCGGCGTACAACAAAACGGGCACCGGTCCCACGAATTCCCGAAATTGTTCGGCTGCCGATCCCGCGCCGCGGGCACCTGCCGAAATGCTAACCCATTGATCGTGAAGGTGTTACGCGCCGCTGAGTGGTCCCGCGTCCGTTGTCGCGTTCCCCGCAGGAGATTCCCATGTTCCGCCGCGTCTCCATCTTCCGTCGACTCTCCCGTATGTTGAGTTCGAGCCGATGGCTGATGATCGTGCTAGCCGGCTATGGGACGGGACCATTGCTCGGCGAGGATGACTTACGACCCCAACGGGTTTTGTTGCTGGCCCAAAGTCCCGACGGTCATCCCCCGGCAACCCATGAGTATGTCGCCGGGTTGAACCTGTTGCAGCACCTGTTGAAACGGCAGACGGGGGTCGAACCGCGGCTGGTGATCGCCGATCCTCCGTGGCCCCAAGGGCCCGACCTGCTGGATGCCGCCGATGCCGCCGTCCTCTATCTCTCGGAAGGGGCCAAATGGTTGTCAGCCGACGCCCAACGCCTGGCGGCGTTTCAACGGCTGGCGGAGCGGAAAGGGGGACTGACCTGTCTCCATTGGGGCATGGGGACGAAATCCGCCGAGCCGATTGCCCCATTCGTCCGCCTTTTTGGGGGCTGCCATGGCGGGCCGGATCGCAAGTACCAATTTCTGGAGACGGAACTGCAACCCGTTCCAGGCGACCATCCGGTAACGCGCGGCCTCTCGCCGATCAGGCTCTCCGAGGAGTTTTACTACGCCCTGAAGTGGACCGACCAGCAACCATCGCCGCGGCCCATCCTGCAAGCCCGCATTGATGGCGAATGGCCCGCCGTCGGTTGGGCCTGGGAACGGCCGGATGGAGGGCGGTCCTTCGGTTTCAGCGGACTGCACTACCACAACAACTGGGAGCGTCTGGAATATCGCCGGTTGGTCGTCCAAGGAATTTTGTGGACCCTCGGTCGAGACATTCCACCCCAAGGCGTAAACGCGGCTCAATTGGTGCTGCCCAGTGAAACTCCACGATGAAGTTCCTCGCGGAGGCTCCCGTTCCTCGCCGGCTATGATGGGCGAGAAGATGATGGGCGAGGAACGGCCTCGTCGCGGAAGGTCGTCCGAAGCGATGCGCGTAAGCCGCGAGTGAGCTGCGCGTAAGCGAGAACATGCCGTCATTTCGGGTCGAAGATCATCCCCTTCGGTTTGCACCAGCCATGAACGACCGTGTACAGTGGATGGAGAGCCCGCCTTGCAGGAAACGACGCATGCCCTCCACCACGCCTTTCGCTTGGGTGACGCTGCCTCGAAGGCGATCCGCGGAGCACAGGTTGCCTCGGCGCAAGCCACCGATTCGGCAGCCGTCGCTTGCCGCCGCCCAGTCTCCGGTGAACCGCTGTTCGAGGGAACAGCGGCGGTGGTGGGGTGTGTGGCTCGGTCTTGTGGTGCTGGGACCGTTGGTCGGGTGTGGGGGAACCGCTGCCACTCCGAGCGCCGGTCCTCCCAGCGAGAAGACGGTCGCCAAGGCGGCGGGGAAACGGGCCGCCTCCGGCACAACCCCCTCCGAGTCCCCGGCGACGTCCGGCAGCAAGTTCGTGCGGGTGGATGTCGATGGCCGCAAGTGGATCGGCGACATCCCCTACGATGTGTTCCTGGATGATCCGCTGGCGGTGGTCAGCAATACGCAGGTGGTCAGCCGCACGCCGGCTGTCGCCTCATCCGGTTCCGAGAGCACCGGCGGGGCGACGTCCGCCGCGTCGTCGTCCCCTGCTGCGACGGGCAAACCGGCCAGCGAGCCGGGGACCGCCGGCGGCACGGATTGGAAGTCCCTCGCGTCGATCGAACAACTTCAGGAAGAAACGAAGCGGATTCGCAATCACCTCACCCAGGCGTTGCAATCGCAAGGCACCTACAACGGCAATTACAAGGAGTTGCAGGTCGACGGGGCCGTGCTCGCGGCGATCGCCTCCGTCGTCGCCGAACACGATGAAACCATCAGTTGGAAACACAACGCCCGCTTCGTGCGGATGTTCGGCAAGCAGTTGAACGAGGCCGCCCGCGCCTTGGGTAAAGACGCCTATACCAAGTCGCAGGCGGCGGGACAGAACATCATCGCGGTGTTGGACGGGAACGTTCCCGCCGACGCCGGCGACCCGCCTCCCAAACAGCCCCTCGCCGAGGCCATCGACCGCATCGGTTTGATGTACCGCATGCAAAAGGCCAAGGACTGGATGAAACTGGAAGTCAACACCGAGTCCAAATTCAAGGCCGAACTGGACAAGGTGCAGAAGGAAGCCACCCTGGTCGCCTTGTTCGGGGCCATCGTCGCCGACCCTAGCTACGACTACGCCGACGAAGACGACTACAAGCAATTCGTGCGGGAACTGATCAACGGCGGCAAGGAAGCGGCGGCGGCAGCGCAGGACCAGTCCTATCCGCAGTTCAACGACGCCATCAACAAAATGCAGAAGGCCTGCGATCAGTGCCACGGAATTTACGGCAACGGCTGAATCGACGCCTCGCGAAATCGTGAGGTGCACAGCGCGACGGCGGGGAGCCAGAAAACGGCGGGGTACCAGGCTCGGGAGCGGCCCATCGGTGGCGGTCCTCGACCCTGGAAATGGGAAGGATGCCCAGGGACGAGTTCGGCCGCCTCCGGTTGTGGGGAGCGAGTTCGCGGTGATTTCCTGGAGAAGGCATGCCCCGCGGTCGCCGCGGTTCCATGGTCGCGAGAGAGAGTGAAGTCCATGCTAATCCTCGGGCAAATCGTGCGGCAGTGGCAGTTTTCCGTTCTGCTCGCGTGCCTGGCGGGTTGGGCCGCGGGGTTTGCGGGTGTGGCGTTCGCGGCGGTGGAAGTCATCGAACTCAAGTCGGGCCACCGGGTGGAAGGGGACGTGCTCAAGGAGCAGGGAGACACGGTATATGTCGATCTCGGCTTCGAGGTGCTGCGGATTCCCGTCAGTCAGATTCGAGCCCGCAAGGCCGCGGGCGAACAGGCAGCGGTCGGCAGCGACGTTTCCGAGCGGCGGCTGTACCGCGAGGCCACGTTGCCCCGCAAAAGCCTGCGGGAACTGGCCGAGCAGTTTGGCGAAGGCGTGGTATTGCTCCAAACGCCCAGCGGCTTAGGCTCGGGGTTCATCGTGCACGAATCGGGGTTCTGCGTCACGAACTACCACGTGATCGAGAAGGAAACGCGGATCGCGGCGACGTTGTTTCACCGTGGTTCGGGGGGCGAATTTCTTCGCCGACGCATTGATGACGTGCGGATTATCGCCCTCAACCCGTTTTTCGATTTGGCGCTGTTGCAACTCCCCAAGCCGAGCGACCTCCCTTTCAAACCCGTGTACCTGGCCCGCGACCCTCAACTGCACGACGGCGAGGAAGTCTTTGCGATCGGCAACCCCTTGGGACTGGAGCGCTCGATTTCGCAAGGCATCATCAGCACCAAGAACCGCAATGTGCGCGGCCTGGTGTACATTCAAACGACGGCGGAAATCAATCCCGGCAACAGCGGCGGACCGTTATTCAACGCCCGCGGCGAAGTGATCGGCGTGACCAACATGAAACTGTTGATGGCCGAGGGACTGGGCTTCGCCATTCCCATCCCATACGTCAAGTTGTTTCTCGACCATCACGAGGCGTTCGCGTTCGACCGCAACAACCCCAATACGGGCTACCGCTATCTCGACGCGCCGCCCCGGAAAACGGCCGATGCTCCCGAGGAATAGCCCAGACCCGACCGCACGCAAACCCCTAGGGGCGGAAAACCGGTAGGGGGGCGAATTTCGCCACGCGTGTGAAACCAGCCGCAACCAGCGTAGGTAGGGTGCAAGGACGAATCGTACTTCCGGCGGGCATTCACCAGACGAAATGCCGCGAGGGATTGCCGCCGCGACAGGAAACCGGCAAGATACGCACAGTCCAGTGGCTCACGGTGGAGCCTGGGTGAAGTTTCCGCGCTGACGTGCTGGAGGTCGTGCCGGAGCAGCCGCTCAACGGTTTCACGAGACCTTGTCGTCGTTCGGCCCGTAACTAGAAAGGAACAGGTCAGCTCCATGCGCAAAGTTTTGTTGTGGCCGTTATTGGCGTTGTGGTCGTGCGTTGTGGTGGGCAGCCCGGCAATTGACGCCGCGGACAAGGCCTCGGGCGCGCACTTATTGCCCCCCGAGACCCTGGCGGTCTTCTCCGTGGGGAACGTGCCTCAATTCCTGGAGCAGATCAAAAACTCCCAAACCGGCAAGATGCTGGAGGAACCTAAACTCCAGCCCGTCCGCCAGGAGGTGCTGTCGAAGCTGCGGGAAGCCTTCGCGGAAGTCGAACGGGAATTGGGCGTCACATCGGCCGATTTGCTGGCCTTGCCCCAAGGGGAATTCACGGTGGCGCTGGTGGAGAAGCCAGCCAGGAAACTGGCGGGCGTGGTGCTGTTCAACTGCGGTGAGCGCCGGGACACGGTCGACCAGCTCCTGAAAAAGATGGATGCATCTCTGAAACAGGAAGGGGCCCAACTCTCCACCCAGGACGTGGGCGATGTGACCATCCGCGTGTATGCCCTCTCGGTGCCGAACAATGATCCGATCAAAACGCTGGCTTATTTCCGGCACGAGGGGTATGTCGTCTTCGGTACCGAAGTTGCCGCGTTGAAGGCCATTCTCGACCTCAAAACAGGCAAAAGCGACGAGTCGCTGGCCGAATCGGATGTGTTTGCCTACATCCAAAAGAAGTGCACCACCGGTACGGCCGCGCCTGCCGTGCAGTGGTATCTCGACTTGGTGGGGCTGGTAAAAGTCGGCGTCAGCATGGTGCAGGGGCAAAACCCGCAGGCCGGGTTAGTGCTCGGCATGCTTCCCATCTTGGGGCTGGACAAGCTCAAAGGCATGGGGGGAGGGATGGATCTGAGCGTGGACGACTTCGATGTCGTCTCGAAAATGTTCTTGTACGTCGAACAGCCTCCCACCGGCGTGCTGGGACTGTTTCAGTTTCCCGCCGCCGATTTGACGCCTCCCAAGTGGGTTGGGGACGACGTGGGCAGCTACATGGGCTTCAACTGGAACGTGGACGAAGCCTACCTCGCCGCGGAATCGGTGGTGGATTCGTTTCAGGGTCCGGGCGCCTTGGCGAAACTTCTGGAATCGGTCGCCGACGGCGATGATGGCCCGCAAGTGCACCTCAAGAAAGATCTGCTCGATCAACTCACGGGCCGCATCGACCTCGTGTCCCAACCACAAACGGTGACGAATAGCGAACCCTCGGTGCCGTCGATGGTGCTGGCCCTCGGCGTGAAAGACCCCGCGCGGATGCAGCGCACCTTGGCCAAGGCGGCCGAGGCGGACCAGACCGAGATGAAAAAACGGAACGTGAATGGCAACACCGTGTACGAGCTTCCCATGGAAGGCCCCGGCGATGTAACGATGTCGATGACAGTGGCGGCCGAGGCGCTGGTGCTCGCCACTGATTCCGCTTCGCTCGACCGGATGCTCCGGGGCACGTCGCGGAACGCCCTGGCGGACTCGAAGGATTACGCCAAGGTCGCCAGGCACTTCCCCAAGCAAACGTCGATCATCAGTTTTCAGAAGGCGGATGCCCAATGGCGCACGGCTTACGACCTGCTCAAGCAGCAGCCAAATGACTTCCTCGACCTCAGCCAACTGCCCGAATTCGAGGTGTTGCAAAAGTACATGTATCCGTCGGGAATGTACATGGTGCCCGACCGCAAGGGGGCGCTGATGGTGGGCTTCTCCCTCAACGCGAAATAGCCTGTCCGGCCCGGTAGGGATGGAGATCGATGCGGGTGCTCTGGAGAAGCCCGTGAAGCTGGCCTTCACGGGCTTCTTCTCGTGATGTGGCCCAACCGCGAAACCTCGGTTCTGGTGGGACCGTGAAACCTCGCTTCCGGTTCAACCGCGATAGGTCGATTGTCGTCCGACCGCGATCCGTCAATTGTGGTCCCACCGCGAAACCTCGCTTCCTTTGGGGGGTTGATTCTGAAGGACGACCTTCTCGCGGCACTCTCCTCTGAAAGGGAAACCGATGCTGTTCCGCTGGTGCACTGGTCCCGCGTTGATGCTGGCGTTCTCCCTCGCGGCGGGACCGCTGACCGCCCAGGAGGCCCCCCCACAACCTGAGGAATTGTTTCAACGGCTTGACAAAAATGGGGATGGCAAGCTGACCGCCGACGAAATCGCGGAGGAGCAAAAGCGGTTTTTTGAACGGCAATTGCGGGTGGGGGACCAGAACCAGGACGGAGCATTGAGCCGCGAGGAATTCCTTCAGGCCAGCCGCCCCGCGGCCAACCCGTCGGTGCCCCTCGGCCCCTTGGGAGGTCCCGGTGGACGGCCCGGCCAGGCGGGGGATTTCCGTCAGCGCTTCGAGATGCTCGACCGCAATCGGGATGGCAAGCTGACGCTCGAAGAGTTGCCGGAACCCTTGCGCGACCGGATGAAACCCTTGTTTGACCGCTTGGGTAAACAGGAAGTCAGCCTTGAAGAGTATGGGCGGATGGCGGGTGGCCCTCCAGGCGGACGTCCGGAACCGGGCGAATTCTTCAATCGACTTGACCGCAACGGGGACGGCAAACTCGAGAAGTCGGAGTTGCCTGCCGAGGCGCCACCCTTCATCGCTCCGTTGTTTGAACGCCTCGGGAAAGACGCGATCACCCGCGAAGAGTTCCTCGAGGCTGGTCGTCGCCTCTTCGCACAGGCTCCTGGTCAGCCGGGTGAGGCTCCCCGATCACTGGTGCAGCCGCGGATTCTTCGCCTGCTCGATGCCAACGGAGATGGCCGCCTTTCCAAGGACGAACTGATGCAGCTCGCCGAGAAGTTCCAGGAACTCGACGACGACCGGGATGGCCAGATCGACCCGCGAGAGCTGATGGGGTTCCCCGATCGCGCCGCCTTCAACCCGTTGACGACCCCGCCGGAGGGGCAGCGCCCCAGTGACCGCGGCCCCGCCTTTGGTCAACTGGACCGCAATGGGGACGGGAAAATCTCCCAAGAAGAAGCCCCGGACCGGCTCCGCGACAACTTTAGTCGACTGGACCGGGATGGTGACGGTTTCATCACGCCGGACGAGATGCGGCTGGGTTTGACACGGCCCGGCCGTCCCCGTCCGGATGAGGCGCCGCGTCGACCGGAGGGAGATGCCGGTCGGCCGCGTCGGCCCGCGAATGGCGAGCCGGCCAAAACCGAATAGACGGCTCCGTCCGCGGAGTCGCACGGCCTTTCGCGCCGGGCCGTTCGTCGGACGCCCCGGCTCGGACGGTCCTCCTCGGACGGTGGTGCGGGGCGCAAGCCACGGCACTCACCGGGGTTGGTGCCGAGGGCTGGAATGATCGTGCGGACGCTCTTTCAATCCGAACCCGCTGAGGGGCGGCACGCCCCCCTTGGCCCCGCAGGGGACTCCGAAAGTGTCCGTGATCGCGGATACCATGTGACGGAGTGATCAGACCTGCTTCTGCGGATCACCTTCGTGATTGGCGGATCGCTCCGCGGGGAACTGGGCGGGTGCCATGGCGGGAATGCGGAGCCAAACACGCTGACCTCGGTAATCCCCTTCCACCGCCACGTGGGCACCCAGTTCATCCCAACGACCTTGGCGATGGGCTTGCCAGGCGACCGAACTGACTTGATCGAACACCTGACAGATGCCGAGCAAGTCGAGGCAGAACCGCGTCGCCTGGAGTCGGCCGTCGTTCGGTCCACCCAAGATCTCCCGCCGGGACACAAACAGGGTGATTTCCCAGGTTGTGCCCGAGTGGTGATAGTGGCAGCCGATTGGTGCCGAGGAAGCGGTGGGATGGAGATGGGCCAGCAGGGCTTGCGCGAAATCCGTGAGCCATTCGGGGGGGGCCGACATCGGTTGCTCGACTTTTCGGTGTAGGTTTCGGCATGATGTTCGGATTGGTTCGGCGATCGCACCAGAGTGGCTGTCGACTAGCGATGACCGGCGGCCCCTCCGGCTCCCGCACCACCCATGACACGGCGGGATGAACGCTCGCGCCCACGTGGCAACGTCATGGGAGGGACGGGAGGTGCAAATTTAATGCCGTCGTTCCCACCCCGTACACGGTGCTAAGACCTCAACCAAGGTCGCGCCGTTCCGTTCGTCTTGGCAAGGGGGCCGGTCCGTCGGTGAATTGGCACGAAAGGCTGATCGGACGCGGAGTTCCGGCGCTGCGCGAGCCGTCAAACCCGTCGCGCGAGCGGTGGACAATCGGCACGACTGATGCCGTCCCCCTCAAACCATTCCCCCGCGAGAAATTCGCGCTCTCGCCGAATCGTGTTGGCTTCCAAAAGGAAGAGTTGTTAGCGGTGGAGCGCGCCGTTTCCTTTTCGAAACGTCGGCGTGTTCAAGAGGAGAAACGTCCAGCCGATCCAGCGTAAAGGGAACGACCTTTACGATTGCTTACCGCGGTCCCCCCGGCAAGGCGACTACTCGGTGAGCAACTGATCGATCATCTTGATCGCCGCCGGACCGACCAGCACCACGAAGATGCCCGGAAAGATGAACAGCACGAGCGGGAAAAGCATCTGCACGGCGGTTTTTTGGGCCTTTTCCTCGGCGATTTGCCGCCGCTTCACCCGCATGGCGTCCGATTGCACGCGGAGCGCCTGGGCGATCGACGAACCGAACTTGTCGGCCTGAATGAGGATCGCCACCAGCGACTTGACGTCGTCGACGCCGGTGCGGACTCCCAGATCATGCAGCACGTCGCGCCGCGGCCGGCCCATTTGCAACTGCATCAGGCACAAGCTCAGCTCGCTGGCGATCACGGGATGAGTGTCCGCCATTTCGTCCACCACGCGGCGCATGGCGGCGTCGAGCCCCAGTCCCGCTTCCACGCATACCACCAGCAAATCGAGGGCGTCGGGGAGCGACAAGAAGATTTGCTCCTGCCGCTTCGACTTGATGTATCGGAGGATCAGTTCCGGCAGATAGAAGCCCGCTCCCGCGGCCAGGGCGACCGATGTGTAACCGTTTTTACTCAGGCCGTAGGTGAGTAGTCCAATGCCCCCGCCGAGCAGGGCGCCCATCAGCAGTCCGCAAAACTTGATCGCCAGGAACAATTGCGGCGCGAGGGGGTTGTTGAAGCCGGCATTGGCCAGCCGGATCCGCAGGGCATTCTGCTCCAGTTCGGTTTTGGGTTCGAGAGCTTTCGACAGGGCTGGTGCCGCGCGCTCGAGGAAGCTATTCATCCCTTGCTTCTGACGCGCCTTCTCGCGCAGGGCGGGGTTGCGCAATTCGTCGAGCCGAGCCGCGGCGCGCGAATCTTTGCTCGCCAGCATGCGGATGACCATCCACACCACCAGGGTGCACGCGGCAAAAACCAGCAGGGGCAGCCAATCAGCGGAATCCGTCATTGGTGTGCTTTCCATGCTTCGGCCTGTTGTGTGCCATTCGAGCAGGGGAATCGTGCCGCGGGTACAGAAGTGCATACCGGCGGAAGTGTCCCGCCGCCGACCACCGCCGTCGCGGCCGGGGTGGGGATCGACTGTTCCTGACGGGTCAGCACCGTGTGCTCAAACCTTGATGTCGATGATCTTCTTGATGACGATGGCCCCCAGCACTTGCAGGATCACGCCCGCGGCGACCATTTTTTTGCCCAGCTCGGTGGTGAACAGCAACATCACGTAGTTGGGGTTGAGGTAGTACACGGCGAAAAAAATGGCGATGGGCAGGGCCATCAGCACCACGCCGGACAAGCGGCCTTCGCCGGTGAGGGCTTGGACCGTTCCCAGGATTTTGAAGCGTTCGCGCACCACATGGCCGATTTTGTCGAGGATCTCGGCGAGGTCGCCGCCGGTTTGCCGCTGAATCGCCACGGCGGTCACGAAGAACTTCAGGTCCAGGTTGGGCATGCGTTTGAGCATGCCCTTCAGCGCTTGCTCGATGGGAATGCCCAGATTCTGCTGTTCGTAGGCCAGGCTGAATTCGTAGGCCACGGGGGCGGGCATTTCCTCGGCGACCACATGCAGTCCGGAGTTCAGGCTGTGCCCGGAGCGCAAGGCACGGGCGATCAGTTCGAGCGCATCGGGAAGCTGGCGAGCAAACAGGGCGAAGCGCTGCCGCCGCCGCCACCACAGCCAGGCCAAGGGGCCGAGGGCCAGCAACAACCCGGCGACGGGATACAGGGGCAGCGGCGCCTGCGCGATGGCCGCCCCCGCGACACCCACTAGTCCCAGTCCGCCGCTCAACAACAGGAACTTTTCGAAGCTGATTGGCGAATCGGCCTGTTCGAAGAACAAGCCCCAGGAACCGAGGTAATCGGAAAACGCGCCGAACACTTCCTTCATGGCGCCCTGGCCCAGCTTGACCATCTCCTCCTTCACAATGCCTTTGGTGGCCCCGGTCTCTTGGGGTTTAGCGCCGATCAGGATTTGCAACCGATCTTCCGCGCGCGAAGCACCCAGGTTCTGCACCAGCGTGAAGACGGCGGCCCCCATCGCCGCGGCCCCCACAAACGCCACCACGCTCAACAACAGAATCGGATCCATGGAATGGACGCTCCCCTCGCGTGTGTCGACGGTGTTCGTCGTTGCTGACCCACGCCGTTACGATCCCAGCCGCCGATGGGCAAACAAATTCGCGGGCAACCGCACGCCGGCGGCTTCCAGCCGCGGCATGAAAGCCGGCCGCACGCCGGTCGCCTCGAAATGGCCGAATGCCTTGCCGTGCTCGTCGACGCCGTCCTGCACGAACCGGAAGATGTCTTGCATCACGATGGTGTCCTGCTCCATGTTGAGGACTTCCGTGACGTAGGTCATTTTGCGGGGGCCGCCCTGCAACCGTTGGACCTGAATGATCAGGTCCACCGCCGCCGCGAACTGCTGCCGCAGCGCTTTCATGGGAATGTCGAAGCCGCCCATGGAAATCATAGTTTCCAGCCGCGAGACGGCGTCGCGCGGCGAGTTGGCGTGAATGGTGGTCATCGAGCCTTCGTGACCGGTGTTCATGGCCTGAAGCATGTCGAGGGCTTCGGCGCCGCGGCATTCGCCGATGATCACCCGATCGGGCCGCATCCGCAGCGCGTTCTTCACCAGGTCGGTCGCCGTCACCCGGCCTTTGCCTTCAATGTTGGCCGGCCGCGTCTCCAGCCGCAGCACGTGTTCCTGTTGGAGCTGCAATTCGGCGGCGTCCTCGATGGTGATGATGCGGTGATCGTTCTGGATGAAACTCGACAGGGTGTTGAGCAGCGTGGTTTTACCGGAGCCGGTGCCGCCGGAAATGATGATGTTCAACCGCGCCCGAATGGCCCCTTCCAGCAGCAGGGCCATTTCCGGAGTGAATGCGCCGAAGCGGAGCAGGTCTTCCAGGCCGAGGGGTTTGGAACCGAACCGCCGAATCGTCAGCGAAGGACCATCCAGCGCCAACGGAGGGATGATCGCGTTCAGACGGCTGCCATCGGGCAGGCGGGCGTCCACCATGGGGGAAGTTTCGTCGATCCGCCGGCCGACGCGCGACACGATGCGGTCGAGAATCTGCAACAAATGCTGATTGTCGCGAAAGGTGACTTCGTGCTTGTAGACGCGGCCGTTCTTCTCCACGAACACGTTTTTCGGGCCGTTGATCATGATGTCGGCGATGCCCGGCTCCTTGAGCAGCACCTCCAACGGTCCGAAGCCAAACGTTTCGTCGAGCACTTCCTCGATCAGCCGCTCGCGCTCCGCCCGGTTCAACAATGGGTTTTCGGTGTCGCAGAGGTGTTCGACGACGAGGCGGATTTCCCGGCGCAGGGTTTCTCCCTCGAGGTCTCCCAACCGGGACAGGTCCAGCTTTTCCACGAGCTTGCCGTGAATCAGCCGTTTCAGGGTTTCGAAATCCTGTTCCGTCGAAGTTCCGCGCGACGTGCGAACCGGAGCATACGTGGGTGCGGGCATGCGGATCTTCACTCCTGTCAATGCAAGCCAACCAGTGTCGTGCGGGGTGGCCAGGGCGCCGATTTCCCCTGCGGGAAACCTAGCTTACGATTGCCGGGAGTGGCGGAATCCCCACCTTCCCGCAGGAACGTTCTCACCGGAACCACCGGCCGCATGCGCGGCTTGCGGCCGCAAGATCGGCACAACCCCTGGTTCCGTTAGCGTCCGTTTTCGCGGAAGCAACCCCTGCAACGACTCGAGCGGCCCGCGTCAACTGGAAGCGACCCGCGTCAACTGGAAGCGACCTCCTCTTGCGGCGCGGCAGACCACTCCGCCAAGATGCACGCGGAGCAGCACGATCCGCCAAGGACGAAAAAGATCAACCCCAGCGCCGCGCGCGGTCGCGTTGTGTAGTCGCGGTTGCATGCGGTCGCGGGATCATGCGGTCGCGGGGTCGTGCGGTCGCGGGGTCGTGCGGAAGAGTGCTCCGACGCGGGGGCGCGTCAAATCGTCGGCAAGGTCAGTGCGATGCCAGGGATTGCCGTGATCGGCGCCGCGGGACAGCTCGGCAGCGATCTGCTGCCGCTGCTCGGTCGCCGCGCCATTCCCCTCACCCGCGCTGACGTCGATCTCACCGATGCCCCTCGCCTGCACGCCTGCCTCGACGCGGCGGCGCCTGAACAGGTGGTGAATTGCGCGGCGTACAACTTCGTCGATCGGGCCGAGGCAGAACCCGAACGCGCCTTCGCCGTGAACGCCCTGGGGGTGCGGAATGTGGCGCAGTGGTGCGGCCGGCACGATGTCCCCTTGCTGCATCTCAGCACCGACTATGTGTTTGGATTGGACGGCCCAGACCGCGGCCCCCTCACGGAAAGCGATCCGCCGGGTCCGATCAGCGTGTATGGCGGCAGCAAACTGGCGGGAGAGTGGTTTGTCCGCGGCTTATGTCCGCGGCATTGGGTGGTGCGAACGTGCGGCTTGTATGGACGGCACGCAACCCGCGGAAAAGGGAATTTCGTGGAAACCATGCTGCGGTTGGGTCGCGAACGATCCGAACTGAGGATCGTGAACGATCAGCGGTGCACGCCGACGTTCACGGCCGATCTCGCCGCCGCGCTGGTCGCGTTGTTGGACACTCGGGACTATGGGGTGTTTCATGCGACCAATGCGGGGGAATGTTCGTGGTATGAATTCGCGTTGGAGATTTTCCGCTTGTCGGGGTTGACGCCGCGGGTAGTGCCGATTTCCTCGGCGGAATACGGCGCGGCGGCCCAACGTCCGGCTTACAGCGTGCTGTGTTGTCGAAAGCTGCAAGCGGTCACGGGTTGCGTGTTGCGCCCGTGGCAGGAGGCGCTGCGAGACTATCTGACGCTTCGCCAGGCACAGCCGGAGTCGAACACAGTCGGCCCCTGACATCCGATCAGAGGGGTCTCTCGGTGGACTGCTCGAGGGGCAATCGGCAGGGTCAGCGGCGTTCGCCCAGTCCGCGAAACAGTCGGCGGCCGAGAGGATTATCTTTCGACGTGAACTGTTCCTGTCCCGGCGCGGGATCGGCCGACAATGCCGCGGCCATCATTTGAAACTTGGCGTCCAGGTCGTCGGCATAGTGGACCAGCAGGGCTTCGGGAGTCGCCGGAGGGATGGGGCTGCCCCATTCGGGCGTCCCTTGATGCGACAGAATGATGTGCTCCAGCCGCAGCAACTGCTCCGCGTCCAGATCGGGAATGCTGGCGGCCTTGGCGCGGATCAGGTCGCGGCCGAGCACGATGTGGCCGATCAATCGACCATGTGGGGTGTAGTCGGCGCCCTGGGGTCGCTGTTCCAATTCGAGCAGTTTGCCGATGTCGTGCAGGATGGCCCCAGCCACCACCAGCGACTTGGACAACGGGGGCCGCAACTCCGGATAGACGGCAAGATACTTGTCGGCCAGAAACACCGCCGTGTGCGCCACCGACAGCACGTGTTCCAAAAACCCGCCTCGAAAAGCATGGTGGTGATACACCGCCGCCGCCAGGGACAGGAGCGGTTCGGCGTGATCCCGCAATAAGGCGACCGTCAGTTGGCGGAGCGGCTTGTCGGCAATTTCCCGTTCGGCCAGGGCTACCAGTTGAGCGAACATTTGCGCCGAATCGAACCGCGAGGAAGGGTAGTAATCGGCGGGCTGAAAGCCGGCGGCTCGATCGCTGTCGTCGACCGGACGGATCTTTTCCAACTCCAGTTGCGGGCCGTATTGGTTTTCGAGATACCGCACCCGCAGCTTGTAACACTGGCCGGGCTGCCACTGCTGTTCACAGTCGTCATACCAGCCGCTGTCAGCCCAAATCATGCTGGTGGCCGTACGGTGCACATCGCGGAAGGTGACGCGGAAATACGGCTTGCCGTCGCGCGTCTGCCCGCGATCTTTCTTAACGAGCACGGCGAAACAGTCGGCATGCTGTCCGGGTTGCAATTCGCTGAGCTTGAACACTCGAGTCTCGGGGGTCGAACGGGGCATGGACATGTTTCCCCCCCCACGCCGGCGGACGACCGCTCGCCGGCTGTTTGAGAACCACACGGAATCAGGGCGCGGACGACAGTTCGGGATGGTAGCCGCGGGTCTTTAAACCGATCCGGTACAAACCGGAACCCGCCGTGATGTACAGCACGTGCGCTTCGGGACCAACGCCAAAGGTGCAGTTCGTCGGCAAGGGTTCGGTGGGAATATGGGCGATTTCCTTTCCCTCGCGGTTGAAGACCAGAATGCCCTTGCGCGCTGGCTGGCGGAAGGCCGCGTAAATGTTGCCCTGGAGGTCGGTGGTCATGCCGTCGATGCCGCCGTCTGTTCCGAAATCGGCCAGCACCCGTTTGGGTCCGAGCGAGCCGTCCGCCTGGATGGCAAAGGCGTTCAAGGTGTAGCGGGGAGCGCGCGGGGGCGTGCCGGGGGGTTCGACGCCGGTCGCGCCGTTGTCGGTTTCGGCGACGTACAGCGTGCGGGCATCGGGCGAGAGCATCAGGCCGTTGGGCTTGGTGATGTCGGTCGTCGCGCGATGCACCTGCCCGGACGGGTCGTAGCGGTAGACGCTCTGATGGTCGAGTTCCAGCGGTTCCGATCCCACGTACCGCGGATCGCTGAAATACACCCAACCGCGCGGATGCACCACCAGATCGTTGGGGGCGTTGAAGCGTTTGCCCTGGTATGTGCCGGCGAGCACCTGCATCGAACCGTCGGGACGGACCTCGCACAACGCACGATGCCCGTGATTCGCGCCGCAAGCCGCTAGAAGCTTGCCTTGGGTGTTGAAGAACAAACCATTGCTTTGACCGCTGTCGCTCACGTACACCGTGGTTTGACGCGTCGCGGGTACAAACTTCATGATCCGGCCGGGATTCTTTCCCGCGATGGCAATGTCGCTGAAGTACACCGTGCCGTCCGACGCCACCGCGACTCCCTCGGTGAATTCGCCTTCATTCCACAGCAGCTCGAGCGTCGCCCCCGGCGGGACCGGCGATTGGCCCGCGGCCGAATGTGCCAAAAGCAACAAACCTGCGGCGAGGAGGGCCAGACGCATCACACAGACTCCCCATGAGGATTGTCGTCAAGGATCGCCGTCACGGATCGCCGTCAATTCCTGTCGCGCGGGCGGGTGACGCCGCGGGACACGGCCGCCGGTTCCGGTAGCACGCGGCCGCGGGAACCCTGTCCCCAGTGCACCTCGGGGCGGGAAGCCCGTCCCGCGAGGCCGGCCTGTCATCCTACGCAACATCCCACAGCCATGCGAGCAAGGGAGCGGGGTCGCGATAATCGGCGACGATCAGATGGGCCCCGGCCTCGATCAACCGGTGCCGTTTCCAGCCTGCGGGGATCCCCGAGCGGCCGATTTCGTCGCTCGCCACACCGACCGCCACACCGCCGAGATAATGCGCGTTTTCCGTTTCGACGACGCCATCGCCAAAGCCCACCAGCGCCTCTGGCGGAATGCCCCTGCGGTGCAAGGCCTGCTGCATCACGCTCAGTTTGGTGAAGGCACGCGGGTCGGCACCAGGACCATAAATGCGACCAGCAAAAAAATGGTCGATGTGCAAGATGGCCGCTTCCTCGCGCACCGACTCGATCTCCGTGCCGCTGGCCAGGACCAATTCCACTCCCCGTTCCGACAGGGACTGCAACAAGGCCCTTGAACCGGGGACCAAAAGGTCGTCGGGCGCGGCGTCGCCGCGGCGAATGGCGGTCTTTCGGGCATCAATGCGGGCACCCAGCCGATGCAGATACTCCTCGTGGTAGGCTTCGGGCGGGGCGGGTTGTGCTCCAGCCTGGCGCAGTTCGTCGGCAAACCGCTGCATTTGGAAGATGGTGGGCTGACCGTTGAGTTCCAGCACGAAATCCAAAACCCGCTGGCGGAGCGACGATTCCTCGTCGGTGCGGGGTGCCCGCAGCAGGTGTTCCACCATCATGTCCACCATCACGTCGGTCCAACCGCCGCGAATGAGGCTCAGCGTTCCATCGAAATCGAACACCGCCAGGCGGGGAGCCAGGCGGCGAGGCAGCGGGCGGATAATTTCCAAGGGCTGATTCCAGGCAGGGTGTTTCGGGCGGTGACGAAGGCGGGTCGGGTAATCCGCACACAATGCCGCAGGCGTGACGACGCTGACGCGGCCGCCAGGAGCCCTCGGGCGGTCGCGCGGGGTTGCCCACAGTGGCGCTCCAGTGTAACGCCGTCGGCGTCGGTTGATGAGGGATCGGCTTTTCGAACCAACGGCGCGGCGGAGTGACGCGTCGCGCGGGGGATGTGCCGGCCGAACTCGTTAGGCTCCTGGCAAACTCATCGGGCCGAGGCTCACGGCGCGGGGGAAAGTTGCAGCGTCCCGCGGCGGTTCAGGAGGGGGCGCGGTGCTGCGGCGCGTGGAGCCAGCCGTGAGTCCGGGTGGCCGGAGGGGCCATCACGTGGCGCAGTCAAAAAAGGCGAAGTGGGCCGGTAAGCCGGGTTTTGTCGAGGGCGGCCATTTCTCTAGGACGACGATTGCTCGCCGCCTCCAGCAACCTACCCGGAGGTCACAGCGAATCGGGCCGATTCGCGCCGCGCGACGTCGCCGCCACGCGGACGGCCTCCTGCTTGGTTTTGCTCCCGGTGGGGTTTGCCCTGCCAGCACGGTCACCCGTGCCGCGGTGCGCTCTTACCGCACCTTTTCACCCTTACCTGCCGACGCGCAACGCGCCAACGGGCGGTATGTTTTCTGTGGCACTTTCCCGGTCCTCACGGAC